>Ga0334886_1000099_pt1 | contig 140329 bp, 144 predicted proteins | sample GraSluR1_MG_9_FD_207232 | JGI IMG/M metagenome (GOLD analysis project Ga0334886, IMG submission 207232) | Sludge microbial communities from methane-producing bioreactor in Wageningen University, Netherlands - Granular Sludge_27_06-R1 | ecosystem: Engineered > Bioreactor > Anaerobic >...
TTTTTCGGCGTGTGGGGGGGGGGGGGGGGGCCCCCCCCCCCCCCCCCGGCCCGACATTCAGCGACTCTAGGCAATAGCCAGAAGAATGGCGATAACGAACGCGTATAGACAGAGCGCCTCCGCCAGAGCCACACCGATGATCATCGTGGTCCGGATGTCACCCGATGCTTCGGGTTGGCGGGCTATGGCCTCGGTTGCCCGGCCTGTCATGAGTCCGATACCGAGTCCGGGGCCCAAGGTGGCAAGCCCGATCCCAAGACCGGCGGCAAGCTTAGAAGCGGTTTCGGCATCCATGAGTGAGTCTCCTTCCGTTGGCTAGTGACCGGCGTAAATTGACTGTTCGATGTAAATGACCGACAGCAGGGCGAAGATGTAGGCTTGGATGAACGCCACGAATATCTCGAAGAGGTTCATCACCACCACGAAGAGCAGCGGTGGCACGGCGACGAGCAAACTCTGGAATTGTAGGACAAGCCCCAGCATCACCAGTATGACCAGGTGGCCGGCGATAGTATTGCCGAAAAGTCGAATGGCGAGAGAGAGGGGCTTGAAGAACTCTCCCATGAGGTGAACGACGAAGAATACGGCGTTCAGGGGAATGGCCAGTGCTTTCGGCACACCGGGAGGCGTAAGCCAGGAACGAATGTAGCCCATCTTGTGGCGCTTGAACCCTTGGAACTGAACCACCAGGAATACGACAAACGCCATGCCGAATGTCACGTTGATGTTCGCAGTGGGTGTATATGGCTTCAGCGCTATTGGCTTGGGTATGAGACCAATGATGTTCGTGATGAACACGTAGCAGAACACGGTGAGCACAATGTAGTAGTACTTCTTGCCCTTGGGGCCGAATTGCCCGGTAAGGTGACCTGTGGCGAAGTTCAGAAGGGTCTCCCCCACCGTCTGCATCTTTCCGGGTTCCTTTTTTGCCTTGCGGACTATCAACATCCAGATCACAAGGACAACCAACGCCGAAGCCCACATATAGACGACAGCATTGGTGATTGAGAAATCGAACGGGCCCAGCTTGGGAATGCTGATGATGGGCTGTACGTTCAGTTCGTGGAGAACTTCTCCAACAACGTTCTCTGATGCTTCGGCAGACACGAGATTCTCCTTCTAGAGAAGCACCTGGGTGGGGGCCTTGGAAGAACCACCCTTACCCTTGCCCTTGGCCAAGCGGTACAAGGAGATTGCGCTCAGTATCGTATACACCGAGATGAAGGCAATGATGAGCACCACCATATTGAGATTGGTCAGGAACCTCAGCCCCAACACAATCAGACCGAGTGCCGTCAAGCGCACGAAGAACCCCGCCAGAGACAAGAGAGGCGCGTTCTTCTTGGCTCTTGCGAGCAGCCATGATTGCGAACGCAGCGAGACAAGCTGGTACGCAACGGCCAGAAAGATACCTACCATCACAGATATTGCGATAACGAGCAGCGTTACCCTCTCGGCATCGGACCGCATACGCGGAGCTAGCGGACTACTGTCACTCTCGTTGACCGGCTTGCGGACGGCGAAGAGACACAACGGAAGTGAACACCAGTTCACACACCGCAGTGGGCACCCGCTTCCGCCGAGCAACCATGAGAGCCCTGTAACTCGTGAACGACATCGTGGCCTCATGAGGCTACCGACGAGAGTACGGAAGAGGAAGACCTATGCACCGGATGCCCGCACGCAGGCAACCGAGCCATCTACCGTCTCCCAAACCGCCGCCATTATAGACACCATCCGAGGGCATTAGCAAGAAGCTTTTTGGTTGTCCGACCAACAAATTATCTATGCGCCGGGGAAGGCCGCGCGGAGCCCGGTCATCCGTCGCCCGGCGACCCCGGCACATGGATGAGTTCGGTGCCGGCCTCGGCAAACACCTCGCGGGCCAACCGGTCAGGGTATTCGCCCGAGAAGTGCAGGGTGTCGATGCCCGCATTGACGAGCATCTTCGCGCACAGGACGCAGGGTTGGTGCGTGCAGTACACCTCGGCCCCGGCTACCGCAATGCCGTGAAACGCCGCCTGGATGATGGCATTCTGCTCCGCGTGCAGACCCCGGCACAGCTCATGACGCTCTCCGGACGGAATGCCGAGATCGTCACGCAGGCAGCCGCGCTCGGCACAGTGTGTGAGGCCGCGCGGTACGCCGTTGTAACCAGTGGCCAGAATGAGCTTGTCTTTCACGAGCACGGCGCCCACATGGCGCCTGAGACAGGTGGAGCGAGTGGCCACCACGCGGGCGATCTCCATGAAGTAGCTCTGCCAGCTCGGTCGCATCGTGCACCCCTTCCGCTCGGCCTCTCCTTGGCGAAAGAGCCGCGCCTACTCAGAGAGCGTGGCGTAGAGAGCGAAGGAGTCGGTGAGGCGGCGGGTGCGGGCCCGAAGCTTCTCCAAGGCCGCATCCGATATGCCGGGTGTCGTGAGTACCTCGACAATCACCGCGGCCACCTCGCGTATCTCCTCGGGACCGAAACCGCGGGTGGTGACGGCCGGAGTGCCCACACGCAACCCGGAAGTCACCTTCGGCGGCCGGGGATCGGCGGGAATGGCGTTCTTGTTGGCCGTGATGCCCACCCGGTCGAGCAGTTGCTCAGCCTCGAGACCCGTGAGGTGGCTGCCGCTCAGATCGACCAGCATGAGGTGGTTGTCAGTTCCGCCGGATACCAGCTTGACACCGCCCTCCATGAGGCCTTCCGCGAGCACTTGGGCGTTCTCCAATGTCTGTCGCTGCTTCTCACGGAACATCTCCGTGGCGGCCAAGAGGAAGCACACCGCCTTGCCGGCGATGACGTGCTGAAGCGGGCCCCCTTGCGTGCCGGGGAAGACCGCCCGGTCGAGCTGAGAGGCCTTGTCTGCGTCGCAGAACACCGTGCCTCCGCGGGGGCCGGCCAGAGTCTTGTGCGTGGTGGTAGTGACCCACTGCGCATGGCCGAAGGGGCTGGGATGGAACCCCGCGGCAACGAGTCCAGCGATATGGGCCATGTCGACCATGAGTTCGGCCCCCACTTCATCGGCGATCGCCCGAAAGGCCGCAAAATCGATGGTGCGCGGATAGGCGCTCGCACCGGCCACTATCAGTTTCGGATGATGCTCCTTTGCGAGCGCGAGCACGGCGTCGTAATCGAGCAGGCCGCTCTCTTCGTCTACTCCATAATGGAAGAACTCGTATCGACGCCCCGAGAAATTGACCTTCAAGCCGTGGGTCAGATGGCCACCATGGTCGAGCCGCATGGAGAGCACCCTGTCACCGTGGAGGATGGCCGCATAATAGGCGGCAGCGTTGGCGTTGGACCCCGAATGGGGCTGCACGTTGGCGTGCTCGGCACCGAACAGGGCCTTCGCCCGCTCGATGGCCAAGCTCTCCACTTCGTCGACCACCTCGCAGCCCCCATAGTAGCGGGCGGCAGGGTAACCCTCCGAGTACTTGTTGGTGAGAACACTGCCCACCGCCTGGAGCACCGCGACCGGCGTGAAGTTCTCAGACGCGATGAGCTCGATGTTGTGCCGGAGCCGGGAGAGCTCCTTGCCGATGAGAGAGGCGACAACGGGATCGGCGTCGGCAAGCGGCAGGTCCACGAAGCAACCTCGGCCGGCGGTGGTGTCTGCCATGGCACCCGGCTCGATGCCGGCACCGGCATGCACGCTCATTCCGGCAGCAGCCGTTCCGCCCGTGTTCGTCGTCATTCCTCTTCCGCCTCCGTGATCAGATTCAGCCGCCGGTCGTGACGGCCACCTTCGTATGTGGATGCGAGCCATGCCCGCACGACATCGACCGCTGCACCCGGCCCCACTACCCGGCTCCCCAGACACAGCACGTTCGCGTCGTTGTGTGCCCGGGCCATGCGGGCACTGAAGCCCTCGCTCACCGCAGCGGCGCGAATACCTTTGAACTTGTTGGCTACCACCGACATGCCTATTCCCGTACCGCAGAGAAGAAGGCCTGCATCGGCCTCACCCGCCTGCACGGCACGGGCCACCGCCGCCGCGTAGAGCGGGTAGTCGGTGCTCTCGACGCTGTTGGTGCCGAGGTCGATGACCTCGACGCCTTGCGCCTTGAGTTCGGCCACAAGTGGCTCCTTGAGGATGAGGCCTGCGTGATCGCAGCCCACGGCATACCGCATGACATGCACCTTTCCTTCACTGAACGGCTAGCATACCAAAGCATTGATGCGCTCGAACACCGCTTCGCGCGGTACCGCGCCTTCGCGAACGATGGCCGGAGCCCCACCCACCGCGAGAGGACGCAGATCGACCACCGTGGAGGGGGCACCCAAGCCTCCGCCGGCATCGTCCTCGAGCCGGTCGAAAGCCGCGGCGCAGTGAGCCAAGAGCTGTGTATCGACCGCCGAAAGCGCAGGCGGGTCGGGCTGGCCGCTCCTGTTCGCGCTCGTGAGCGCAAGCGGTACGTCGAGACCTTCGAGCAATCGCAGAAGGCCTTCGTGGTCGGGTACCCTCACTCCGAGGGAGTCGGGGCCTCCCACGAGTGCCGGCCGCTCGACGTTCGTCCTCACGATGAACGTGTAGGGACCCGGTAGAAGACCCGCGAGCACGCGCCGGCTCAATTCGTCCAGATCGGATAGGTGCAGTAGTACGTCGTTGGGCGAGGCAAACACGGCCGCGAGCACCTTCTCCTCAGACCTGCCTTTGGCCTCGAACAGGCCCCTCACCCCACGCTCCGAGCGCCACGCGGCGGCGAGACCATAGACGGTATCCGTGGGTAGGCCGATGAGGGACCCGCGAAGCAGGGCGTCGCGCAGCCCGGCGAGGTAGGTGCCACTGAGATGGTCGAGAGGCACGACGAGCGCTCCGGGCCGCTGGGCACGAACTATCCGCTCCTTGCCCGAGAGATCGGAGATCACAGTGGTGCGGCAGAAGCCGCGTGCCGCCACGAGTTCCTCCACCACCCCAGCCTGTCCCTCCCCTATCTCCATGAGCAGGGCTCCTCCCCCGGCAAGCACCACGAAGGCCTCGTCGATGAGACGGCGGATGACACTCAAGCCGTCTTCGCCACCGAGAAGGGCCGAGGCGGGCTCGAAGTCGCGCACGTCCGGTTGGAGTTCCGTATACTCGCCCGTCGACACGTAGGGAGGGTTGGCCACCACCAGCCGGAAGTGATCCCGGCAGAGCCCTCGGCACAGATCGGCTCTCTGGAAGGTGACGAGAGGCTCGAGCCCCAAGGAATGCGCGTTCGCCCGGGCGATGTCCAGTGCAGCCTCGCTCGTATCGGTGGCAAGCACCCTCACGCCGGCTTCGTGTGCCACGCTGAGCGCGATGGCACCACTGCCTGTGCCCACATCGACGACCAGGGGCGCCGTGGCCGGCGGTTCAGCGGAAGAAGGTGCCGCCTGCCCTTCCGTCGGGAGAGGGTGGGAGGCCAGCCAGTCGAGCACCGCATCCACCAGCTCCTCGGTCTCGGGGCGCGGTATGAGCACCTCCGGGGTCACCTTGAGTGTGAGGTAGCGAAAGGCGGTCCGTCCCAAGAGATAGGCCATGGGCTCGTGGCCTGCTCTTCTTCGCACGAACTCGCGATAGATCGAGAGTTCCCCCCCAGTGACGGGTCGCTCGGGTTGTACGTACAGGGAGATGCGCTCCTCTCCGAGCACCTCGGCGAGCAGCAGCTCCGCATCAAGACGGGGGGACGCCGAGCCCCTCGCCGCCAGGTAGTCGGAAGTCACGGCCAGAAGCCGGGCGACGGTCCAGGTACGTCTGCCTTCGCTCACACTTCCATGAGCGCAAGCCGCTCGGCGCGGTCGTTCGCTATGAGGGCGGCGGTGAACTCCTCGAGCTCGCCTTGGAGCACCGCCTCCAGCCTGTGTGAGGTCAGACCGATGCGGTGGTCGGTGACCCTTGTCTGTGGGTAATTGTAGGTACGGACCTTCTGCGCCCGGTCGCCGGTACCAACCTGGGAGCGTCGCTGCGCAGCCAGCTCAGCGTCCTTCTCGGCCTGGGCGATGTCGTACAGTCGGGCGCGCAGGATGCGCAGAGCCCGCTCCTTGTTCTGAAGCTGCGACTTCTCGTCCTGGCACGACACCACGAGTCCGGTGGGCACGTGGGTGACCCTCACCGCGGAGTCGGTGGTATTGACCGACTGCCCCCCGGGGCCCGTCGAGCGGTAGACGTCGATACGCAGATCGTTCGAATCGATGCTGATCTCCACGGCTTCCGCCTCGGGCAATACAGCCACGGTCACCGTGGAGGTGTGGATGCGACCGGTGGACTCGGTGACCGGAACCCTCTGCACGCGGTGCACACCCGACTCGTACTTGAACACCCCATATGCACCCCGGCCTTTGATCTCGAAGATGATCTCCTTGAAACCTCCGACCTCCGACTCGTTGGACGACAACACCTCATGGCGGAAATGCTGTCGCTCGGCATAGCGGATGAGCATGCGATAGATCTCGGCCGCGAACAACCCGGCTTCGTCGCCGCCCGCTCCGGCTCTGATTTCGACGATCACGTTCTTCTCGTCGCGTGGATCCTTCTCGAGAAGAGCCACGCGGATGTCGCGGTCGAGGCGCTCGAGATCGCCGGAGGCCTTGGCCTTCTCCTCCTGCAGGAACTCCTTCATCTCGTGATCGAGGCCCCCCGGTTCGGCCAAGAGCATCTCAGCATCCTCACGCGCTCGGAGGGCTTCGCGGTATTCGACCGCCAAGCGATAGGCCGGAGAAAGATCCGCATGGGCCTTCGAGACCTCGGCATAACGAGCCTGATCGGCGAACACCGCCGGGTCGGCCAACTCTTCGGTCAGCGCGTCGTACTTCTCTACGATTTCATCGATGAGTTTCTCGATCATCTGTCAGTCCGTTCGAATCCATGCCAATACCTCAACCTTACCTGCCTCAGTCGCATGCGTAACTCCCGAACCGGCTATGCGGGAGATGCCGGCTGCGCAGCGGCCACGCCGAGGGGCGCGCCCCCCGCCTCCACCCTGAGCACCTCGTGGAGTACCGCGATGGCCACCTGCACCTGATCGTCACTAGGCTCGCGGGTAGTGAGCCGCTGCAGGGCGAGCCCCGGCCACAACACGAAGCGGGCCACTATGCCCCCCCGGTGCCGGCCGGCAAAGCGGATGACCTCATAGGCCAACCCAATCACGACAGGAATCCCCACCAAGCGAGACAACACCAGCCAGTGAAGTGCGGGTTTCCCCACCAAGGCGAAGATGAGGACCGCCATGACCATTACCACCAGCAGGAAGGCCGTGCCGCAACGCGGATGGATGGTGGAGAAGTGCCGGGTGTGATCCGTGTCGAGGGGCTCGCCGGCCTCGTACGTGTTGATGGCCTTGTGCTCGGCTCCGTGGTATTGGAACACACGCTTCAGGTCGGGTATGAAGGAAATGGCCACGATGTAGAGGATGAAGATGACGATACGGATGAGGCCCTCGACAAGATTGAAGACAAACGGATTGCTGAAGGTCTCCTCAAAGAACTTGACGATCGCCAGGGGAATGACCACGAACAAGACAACCGCGAAGATCACGGCGACGCCCACCGTAACCGCGAGCTCCTTGAAACCGAGTTGCGGGGGTGCCTCGGCAGCCAGAGCGGCCTCTCCGGACGGGAGTACCTCGGCGGCCAGAGCGGCCTCAGCAGGGGAGACGGCCCCACTGGACGGGGCGGCCTCAGCTGCTACTGCATGCTCGCGGGGCAAACCATCGTCAACCGGTGAGCCTGCCCCATCGGCCGCCACTGTCGACCCGCCTGCCCCGTCCGATGCGACCGCTGTGGTGTCCAGGGGCGGCGGAGCGGGTGCGCCGCCGACTTCCGTCGAGCCCAGAGAGCCTTCCGCTGGCTCGCCTTCCTCCAGACTCAGGTTCGCCGACATACCGAGCGCCTTGATGCCCAAGCTCAAGGAATCCCATAGACCGACGATGCCCCGCACGATAGGCCACTTGAGAACCGGGTAACGGGCACCGCGGTCCTCGAGTAGGAAGGAACGCTCGGCTATGCCCCCGGAGGGACGCCGGACGGCAAGACCCCAGCAGCCGCGGCCCCTCATCATGACACCCTCGAGGACGGCCTGACCGCCGATGGAGTGGTCTTCGGAGCCACTATGCTCGCACGCCGCCGCCTCGCCGTCATCCACGGCAAGCAGAGCCGGCCACTGTACCGAGGCATGAAGCGCCTGCGCCACTGTCTGCCGCGCTCCTCTCAGCACGAACACCCCTTTCGGGTTGCCGGCCCCTATTTCGCCGCCCTGCGGTACTTGCGGTTGAAGCGCTCCACCCGGCCACCCGAGTCGACCAGCTTCTGCTTTCCTGTGTAGAACGGATGGCATTCCGAGCAGATCTCGACTTTGATCTCCGGTTTGGTGGAGCGGGTCGTGAACACTGAGCCGCACGAGCACACCACACGGCTCTCTACGTACTCGGGATGGATTCCCTCTTTCATGTCGCCTCCAAGTGATCCTGCAGAGCGCCGGGGAACGCGGCGCGAGCGTGTATTCAAACAAGTCAGTAATGATAGCACGACTCACCAAGCGGGCCCGGCCTCGTGCCTCCACGAGACGCCGGACTCAGCACGCCGCCGCCGTGACGTGGGACGGGCTTCACCGCGCTTGGGAAACCTTCCCACCACGCCTGCAGCTTCCCCAAGTGGAAGCGAAGCCTCTGCGGCGGCTACAGGCTCTCCGCCACCCGGCGGGCATAGTCGAGGACCTCGTCCCGCCCGGAGACGGCTCCGGCCTCGACGGCCACCGCCACCTCTTCCACCACCCTTCCCAGCAGAGGCCCGGGGGACAGGCCCACGTGGACGGCGATATCCCTGCCGTCGACCGGGATCGCGGGCACCCCACGACGGCGGCGCTCCAGCCACCACGCGCCCAGGGCATCGGCGGCGGCCCGGAGCCTGCCGTCCCCTTGGGCATCGGCATCAGCACGGGCAACCACGGCCGCCTCGAGCGCCCAGGGCTCCAACACCCGCACGATGCGCACGAGCTCCGGCGCAGGCGCCCCAGTCGCACGGGACGGTTCTTCGACGAACACTGCCGCGTCTGCACAGAGAAGCAGGTCTCTGCCTCTGATGGCGGCCGCGAGCACGGCGCTCACTCGTCCGGAGAGTCTGAGCCGTTTGGCAATCGACCCCATCATCTTCACGCCGCCCAGCTCCGCATGTGACCCCAGCGGAACCGACCCCAGGGAGACGACCGGTGATGGGGAGCCGGACGCGGCCGACGCGCCCGCTTCGAGTAAGAGTCCGGCAAGAAACAGGGCGTGCTCGAACCTCATAGACCCGTCCACTGAGCCAGCCAGACGGTCCCGCACCTCCTTGGCGTCGAACGGGGGTCCGCCCGGCTCGCGCAGGAGGTGCTCGAGCCGGCGAAGCCGCTCGAGCACCGACACTAGAGAGCCCGTTCCGCCGCCGGCCGGAGCACCTGCCACGGCGCCCGTCTCCGGGATAAGTGCTCGAAGGAGACCGGACGTGTGCATACAGGCCACCAAGGCAGCTGCATCCGCAGCCTCCCAGGCGAGACAGAGCTCCGACACAACCCTCTCCGGCGCGGCCCTCCGGATGAGGTGGGCCTGGCGCGAGACGAGGAGGCGCAAGGGCTCATCAGGCTTCAGGTGGAGCGTATGGGTGAATCGCAACGCCCGCATGAGCCGGACGGGATCGTCACGGAAGATGTGAGGCGACACCGCTGCCAGCCGGCCGGCTGAGAGATCCTCCCTGCCTCCGAACGGATCGACCAACGCTCCCGCCGGAAGGGGCAGAGCCATGGCATTCATCGTGAAGTCCCGCAGACCGAGGTCTTCCTCGAGACTACCGCCCCGGAGTGCCGTGAGATCGAGCGTCGCATTCTCGCCGACGACCCGGTGAGCGCCGAATTCGGCTGAGAGGGTGAAGGAGGGGAAGCCCGTCTCCGCAGCCACCTCACGGGCGACGGTAAGAGCCGCGTGCCGAGCGGCGGCCGCACCACCTCTACGGTCGGCGGCCGGTGCCACACAGATATCCACATCGCTCGAGAAGCGACCCAGCTCGCGGTCGCGGACCGAACCACCGACCAGCCAGGCCCGGAACGACCGGCGAGCGACGACCGCTCTCGCGGCCGCCAGTAGCTTCTCGGTGTCGGGCGAACCCCTCACGTTGAGCTCCCGCCTCGTGGCGAAGCGCCCCCCGATCCTACTTCTCGCCTTTCGACTGCTGCTGCTTGCGGGCCCGCCGACGTTCGAGGAACTGTTCCCACCAGTAGATGAAGGCGGTGTAGAAGAAGAAGAAGATGAACGTCCAGAAGAGGTCGACCCAGAAGGGTCTCGCATCACCCCTGAGGATGAGACGCACCAAGAGGAGATAGATACCGGCGAGAAGCACCCCTTGGATGAGGGCCCGCCGGAGTCGCCGCCATTTGGGGTTGATCTGCTTGCCCTGCTTCGCCGACTGCCTCGCCGCCCGCCGGATTTCCTTCTTCGCCATTGTTCTCCACTTCTTCGCCGGGAAGCCACTGGGACACGCCGCCCCGGCCGATCGCTATCCTACGAACGCTGCTCTGCCGCCTCGTCCACCGGTTCGGTGTCGGCCTGCGCGGCGCCGCCCCTCTCCTCCCGCACCTGCTCGTCGAAAGGCTGCACCTGGAGAGCCGCAATACCCCGCAGCACGTCGCCCCGGGCGATGATGCCAAGGAGACGGCCTTCATCGTCTACCACGGGCAACCGGTTGACGTCCTTCTGGGACATGATGGTCGCCACCTCCCGCAGCGTGGCGTCGGGGCCCACCGTGATGGGATGGGCGGTCATGACGTCGGCGACCTTGGTACCGAAGGCCTTCTGCAGCTTCTGCTCGAACTTCTTGACGCTCTGGAGATAAATGACACCATCGAAGATCTGGATGTAGTGAGGAAAGTGGAGTTCCGCATCCTGCAGGATGAGATCCTCTTCACTCACCACGCCGAGAAGATTGCCGTCTTGATCGGTGACCGGCACGCCGCTTATGTTGTTCTCGGACAACAGAGCGGCCAGCTCCCGCACGGTGGCCGCCGGACCGATGGTGACAACGTCGGTCTCCATGATGTCTCTCGCCCTGGTTACGTCCATGAAGGCCTCCTCTCGGCCACCCGCTCCCCGGCAATCGCGGGTATGACATCCAAGAGAGCGGACGCCACGATGCCGGCCGGTGATGATGTTCTCAGTCTGTACCCCGCTTCCGCGTGCAACCACACCCCCGCCTCCGCGGCCTCGCGCGGAGCAAGCCCCTTGGCCAGGAGCGCCCCTATACAGCCGGTGAGCACGTCGCCCGTTCCAGCCGAAGCCAACTGCGGAGGCCCTTGGATGACCACTGAAGCGGAGCCATCGGGAGAGGCGATGACGGTGGACGATCCCTTGAGCACCACCACCTGACCGGTAAGCGCCGCTCCCCGTCGCGCACTCGACAAAGCCGACTGCGCCACCTCCGCCACGGGCACCCCGAGCAGTGCCGCAAGCTCGCCCTGATGAGGGGTGAGCACCATGCCCTCCCTCCCGGCGAGTGCCGATGCTGATCCGGAGAAGGCCATGAGACCGTCGGCATCGAGCACCAGCGGCCGGACGGTCGAAGCCACCAGCCGCCGCACCACGTCGTAGGTGGCGGCCGCCCGGCCCAGGCCGGGACCCACCGCGAACGCCCCGATGCGTTCATCGGCGACCGCCTCGAGCAGCGCGTCTGCCTCCTCGAGGACGGCTCCCGTGCCCACGCTCTCCGTGACCACCTCCGTGAGCGGCACCCGTAAGGGCTCGACCACCGCCATCGGCGCGAACAGCCGTACGTACCCGGCTCCCAGGGAAGCCGCCGCCCTCGCGGTGAGAAGAGCCGCTCCCGGATAGGCCCCGGAGCCGGCCACCACGGCCAGGTATCCGGCCCTGTACTTGTGATCGTCAGGTCGGCGCCCGGGCACGCGTACGTCCCGGGCCGTCACCACACGCACGTCGGGCCCGGACTCCGCAAAGGCAGGAAGGCCGATATCCCACAGCACAAGCTCTCCCACAGCTTCGGAACCGGGGGGGCACACAAGACCGCTCTTGGCGGCGTGAAAGGTCACGGTGTGGTCAGCCGCCACAGCACCCTTCGCCATCGCGCCGGTGGTGGCATCCACGCCTGTAGGAACATCCACCGCCACCACTGGGATTCCCCGCTCACCCACCTCGTTGATCTTGGCTGCGGCGGAAAGGATTGGGTCCCTGAGTTCGCCGGTGGCACCTGTTCCCAAGAGGCAATCCACCACCGCCTCGGTCTCATCCCACACGTAGTCCGGCATGGTGCCCATGTACAGATTGACTCCCAAGGAGGCGGCCGCGTGGGCGTTCAGCCGTGCATCGGGGCTGAGCTCCTCTTCGCCGCCGGCAAGTACGGCGCACACCACCGGATGCCCGGCCAGATGAAGCTGACGGGCAACAGCCAGACCATCGCCACCGTTGTTGCCCTGCCCACACACAATCAGCGTGTGCCGGCCGGGGAAACGGCGTAGCAGGAATTCCGTGACACCAAGAGCGGCCCTCTCCATGAGCACGGGACCGGGCACGCCCGCCTCCTCGATGGTGAACCTGTCGAGTTCTCTGACCTGCTCGGCCGTGAAAGCCCTCGGCCTCTCCGCCGGGGTCATGAGCCGTAAGAACACGCCGAGCCCCGGCCCACCCACTCCGGCGCGTTCCTCGTTGTGCCGCCAGTTCCCAGCGCTTCCCATCTCATACGCCCCATCAAAGAGATCAGCATCCGCGGTCGTCGAGCCGGAGGAAAGACCGCCGCTCCACGCCGCGCGTCCGGCGGCCACTGCGGTCGCGCCCGCCGTCGTATCCGTATGGTACAGGGAAATGGCGACCTCGCGCACGCCGAGCGCTCGGGCCCGCACGGCAGACCTACCGTGAAGGAGAACGTGGACCCCGGCCTCGGCCAACCCCGGGCCGCGGAGCTCGATGTCACGCCAGCAGGTGACGCCGCTGCCAAGCAGCTTGCCCACTGCCTCCTTGCCGGCGAAACGAACTGCCAGATGCGGCACGGGGTCGCTGAACCGGCGGCAGTAGTCGAGTTCCGCTTGGGTGAAGATGCGCCCGGCCAGGCGCGGGTGCCGCTCGAGAGCCCTGCGGAAACGCTCTATCTCGACCGCATCGGTGCCGGTGAACAGGAAGAGCACGCCTACTCCACGGTCACAGTCTTGGCCAGGTTCCGCGGCTGGTCCACAGCCTCGCCGTTGTGCCGGGCGACGTGATACGCGAACAGCTGAAGCGGGACAACGGCCATGAGCGGCGACAGCATCTCGGAGGTGCGGGGTACGAAGAAGACCTCGTCGGCCATCTCCCCGATGCCCTGATTGCCCTCGGTGGCCACGGCGATGACCTTGGCTCCCCGCGCCTTCACTTCCTGGATATTCGAGACCAACTTGTCGTACGTGTGGCCGTCCGTTGCCACCACCACCACCGGCGACCCCTTCTCCAAAAGCGCGATAGGGCCGTGCTTCATCTCGCCGGCCGCATATGCCTCGGTGGGAATGTAAGAGATCTCCTTGAGCTTAAGGGCTCCCTCGAGACACACGGGAAGACCCACGTTCCGGCCCAGATAGAGGAAGAAACGATGGGCGGCGTTGTCGGCGGCCACCCGGGCAATCTCGCTCTCAGCCCCACCCTCCAGGTAGTCGGTGAGAAGCCGGGGCAGGCTGCGGAGCTCGTCGACCACCTCCCGCACCTCCGACTCCTCCATGAAGCCCCTCGCTCGGCCGGCATGGAGAGCGAACAGCACCATGGCCAAGAACTGGGCGAGAAGGGTCTTGGTAGCCGCCACCCCGATTTCCAGACCGGCCCGGGTGAACAGCACGCCATCGGCGTCACGGGTGGCCTGGCTGCCCAGGATGTTGGTGATGGCGACCACATACGCGCCGGCACTCCGGGCCAGGCGCATGGCCGCCAGGGTGTCGGCCGTCTCCCCGGACTGGGTGATACCGATGCACAGCGTGCCCTGATTCACCACCGGGTCGCGGTATCTGAACTCCGAGGCCACGTCGATATCGACCGGCAGCCGCGCCCAGCGCTCGAGCGCATACTTGGCGAACAGTCCGGCGTGATAGGACGTGCCGCAGGCCACGATCAACACCTGCTGCAGGCGGCGGAAATCCTCGGGCTCGAGACTCACGCCATCCACCATGACCTGCCCGTCTTCGCTGATGCGCTCGGCCAGAGTGTCGGCGAGAGCCTGGGACTGCTCGTGGATCTCCTTCAGCATGAAGGTCTCGTAGCCGCCCTTCTCGGCGGCGTCTTCGTCGAAGTCGACATGGGTCCACGCCGGCTCGAGTTCCGCGCCCCCGAGATCGTAGAGATGCACGCCGTCGCGGGTGAGTTCCACGACTTGGCCGTTCTCCGGGTAGGCCGCCTCCCTGGTCTCGGACATGAAGGCGATGACCGCGGAGGCAACGAAGCTCTCACCCTCTCCCCGGCCCACCACGAGCGGTGTCTCTTTGCGCACCGCCACCAGCACCTCGGGCTCCGCCACCGCCATGGCGCAGATGGTGAGGTGTCCCTCTATCTCGCCATAGATGCGGGCGACCGCCTCTCTCAATGAACCTGCATACGCCCGCTCGATGAGATGGGCCACCACTTCCGCGTCGGTGTCGGAGGAGAAATCGTGACCCTGCGCGCGTAGTTCGGCACGCAGGGAGAGGTAGTTCTCCACAATCCCGTTCACCACGATGGCGAAGGCGCCGGTGCAGTCGGTGTGGGGATGGGCGTTCGCCTCGGACGGAACCCCGTGTGTAGCCCAGCGGGTGTGGGCCATGCCGGCGGTGGGTCCGTCGGCTATGCGGTCGAGAATGGCCTCCAGCCGATCGAGATTGCCCACGGCGTGGAGCAGATCGAAACGGCCCTCCCGCACCACCGAGATACCGGCGGAGTCGTAACCACGATACTCCAGCCTACGGAGACCTCGAAACAGGATGTCGCGACAGGGTCTATGCCCTACGTAGCCGATGATTCCGCACACGACTTGAACCTCCGGAAGCGCGTGGGGCGATCGAACGAACTGCTCACGCTGGCAAGTATACTAGAGAGTCTCCCCCCAACTCCGCACCGGCTGCACCCCTGCGAAGCTCGGCGCCCCTACAGGAGTCCACGCCGCAGCCATGAGGTGGGGGAGGATGAAGAGTGCATTATGGAAGGCAGGCGGCAGGAAGTAGGCGGCAGGATAAAGAAGCGGGGGAGCATGCTCCCCCGCTTCGCCTGTACTGAGAATGGCAGCCCGGAGCTAGCGCTTGGAGAACTGCGGGCGCTTGCGGGCCTTCTTGAGGCCGGCCTTCTTGCGCTCCACCATACGGGCGTCGCGCGTGAGAAACCCTGAGCGCTTCAAGTCTGTACGTAGCGAGGGATCGGCCTCCACGAGCGCGCGGGCGATGCCGTGCCGCAACGCTCCCGCTTGGCCGGACTTGCCGCCGCCGTGCAGCTTCGCCACGATGTCGTAGCGGCCTTCAGTGCTCGTCTCCACGAGCGGAGTGCGCACTATCTGCGTAAGGGTCTCCCGGCCAAAGTACTCCCGCAGCGTCTGCCCGTTCACGAGCACGTTGCCTGAGCCCGGTATCAAGCGCACACGCGCGACCGAGGTCTTACGCTTGCCCGTCGCGCTGTAGACTACGCCAGTCGTCATTCGATCGCCTCCGGCCGCTGGGCCGCGTGTGGATGATCGGGTCCAGCGTAGATCTTCAGTTTGTTGATTTGCCTGGCAGCCAGCTTGTTCTTGGGCATCATGCCCTTGACCGCTTTGCGAAGCACCTCGGTGGGCCGAGCCTTGAGCATCTGCTGCAACGAGCACACCCGCAGGCTGCCCGGACGGCCCGTATGCCGATAGTACATCTTGTCTTCAAGCTTGTTACCCGTCACGGCCACCTTGCCGGCGTTGACTACCACGACGAAATCCCCGGTGTCGACGTGAGGGGTATACTGTGGCTTGTTCTTGCCCCGAAGCAGCACGGAGATGTCGGTGGCGAGCCGGCCGAGAGTCTTGCCCTCGGCATCGATCACGTACCACTTTCGCTCCACTTCCCCGGGTTTCGCCGAATAAGTCTTCACCATACCTCCTTGAGACGCAAGCAGGCATGATAGTGGAGCAGCCCCGGGGTGTCAAGCCGCGCAAGGACCGGCCCCGGCCGCCCCCGGAACAGGCTGCATCCCTGTCACTCACGAGGGTAGGGCAAGCAGCGGGGGGCGAGCATCCGTGCTATACGCATCGGGATAGCGTATGTCCCAGAAGAAGAGCCCTCGCGCAGGAGCAGTCACGCCGGCCTCGGAACGAGGAGCACCGCACAACAGCCGCTCGAACGAGGACTCCGGCGCGTGGCGGCGGGATCCCTCGATCATCGTTCCCACCAGTGTCCTCACCATGTGCCGCAGGAAAGACTCGGCCTCGATGTCGAACCACACAAGCTCACCTCGGCGCTCCCATCGGGCGGCTCGCACAACTCGGCCGAAATGTCGGTGCTCGGACTTGGTGGGAGTGAAGGCGGAGAAATCATGCAGACCGGGGAGAAGCGCCGCCTGACGCCGGAGGCTATCGAGATCGGGTAGCGAGGGCAACCGCCAGACGTATTCTGCGAGCAACGGGCCCACTCCCTCCTGTGAGGATACAAAGTAGCGATAGCGGCGAGACAGGGCTTGACGGCGTGCATCGAACCCAGGAGCAGCCGCTTCGAATGCATAGAGTAGGACCTGGGGGGGCGTGAGCGCGTTCAGCGAACGGAGTAGCGAGGTCGTGTCGGGGAGGCTCTCCGCGCGCGGGTCGAAGAGCTTGTCCACCTTCGTTCCCGTCGGCTCCGGCGGCGCATGCACACTCACCACCTGCCGCCGCGCATGCACGCCTGTATCCGTGCGTCCGGCCACCACAAGCCGGGGCACTCCTCCAAGAACCGTGCGGAAGGCCTCCTCCACCGCGCCCCGCACAGTCGGGAGGTCCGGCTGGCTGGACCAGCCGTGCAGGCCGCAGCCGGCGTACTGCAGTTCGAGGCGATAGACGGGTGGTGAGGGTACCTGCTCCCCTTCGCCCGCCTCGCAGCAACCCTGTACCACAGTGGCCCCGCCTTCCCGGCGGAGGCAGCCCGAACCGTCTGTCTGTAACGCTCGCTCCACGTCCCCTCTATCCGAAAAGCCGCCCTACCGAGAGAGCCACCGCCAAGTAGAGAGCCAGGATCCCCACCGCCACCGCGTCGGCCGGACGAAATCTCATCAGCCGGTAATGACTGCGCCCGCGGCCCCCCCGGTACCCGCGGCTCTCCATCGCCGTGGCCAGTACGTCGGCCTGTCTGAAGCTCTGGATGAACAAGGGTACTACCACGGGCATGAGTCCCGACGAGAAGCCACGCAGGCTGCGGAAGCCGGCATCGATGCCGCGAGCCCGGCGGGCCATGACAAGCTCATTGAACTGCCGCATGAGGGTGGGGATGAAGCGAAGGGCGATGGTCATCATGAAGGCGGCATCGGCAGCGGGGAAACCCACCCGTTCGAACGGGGCCATGTACCAGGCCAGCCCGTCGGTGAGCGACACCGGGGCGGTGGTCATGACAAGCAGCGTACCGGACAGGAACAGCAGCGCCAGGCGCACCGCGAGAAGACCGCCCCGTCCCGCCCCCTCCACCGTCATCTGGAAAGGGCCCACCTGCCACAGAGGGGTGCCCGGTAGGGTGAACGCCTGCAGAACGAAGGTGACCACAAGGAGGACGAGGAGGGGAAGAAAGCCTCGAAGAAGGTAGAGTGGAGACACGCGGGAGAGAAGAAGCGCCACGAACAGCCCGAATGCAAGTACGCCCATGCCTCTCCATCCCGCCACCAGGAACAGAGCGGCGACCAAGGCCACACTGAAGCCCAGCTTGAGACGCGGGTCGAGCGCATGAATCGGGCTCGCAGCCGGCACGTACTGGCCCACGACAGGCAGGACCGAGCCCTTCTTCACCTCTGTCCACTCCCCGAGATGAAGCGAACAAGGCTCGTCGGATCGAAGACCCTGTCGGCGGGCTCGGCACCCAAACGGGCCCCCAGGCTGGCGGCGAGAGGCGCCTCGAGTCCGTGCGCCTCAAGCAGCCCCACATCCGCAAGCACCCTTCCGGTCCTCCCGAACTCAGCCACCCGGCCGTGGGCGATGACAGCCACGTAGTCGGCATAGGCGGCGGCTTCCTCGGTGTCGTGCGTGGAGAAGACAACGGTGTGCACGCTGCTCGTCAACATCCGAGAAGCCGCCGCCCCCGTGCGCACCCGGCCGGAGCCCGGCCTCGGCCGGCGGGGAACCAACCTGGAGAGAAGCCGTGCCCGGCCCGCCGGGTCGAGTCCGGCAGCGGGCTCATCGAGCAGGAGGAGTTGAGGAGCGAGAGAGAGCACTCCGGCAAGCGCCACCCGCCGCTGCTCCCCTACCGAGAGCGCGAAGGGCGATCTCTCCCTGAACGAGTCATCCAGGCCAACGGCGGCGAGCGCCCCGGACACCCTCTCTTGCAGAGCCCGGCCCTCGAGCCCCCGGTACCGCGGCGCGGCGGCCACGTCCTCCTCGACGGTGGCGGCAAAGAGCGCCGACTCCGGGCGCTGCAGCGCGAGACCGACGAGGCTGCGGGGAAAGTCGCCACTCCGCGCCACCACACGCCCAAGCACCTCGACCGTGCCTTCGCCCGCTTGCCGCACTCCGCCCAAGACGTGAAGCAGAGAACTCTTACCCGAAGCGGTCGCGCCGAGGAGTGCAGTCACCGCACCTGCCGGAACCTCAAGGTCAAGTTGAGACAGAGCCTGGCGGACCTCACCGGCACCCACTGCGTAGGAGAGCGACACACCGGTGAGACGGGCCGCAGGCGCCGCAGGCGGCCGCCTGCGGCCCCCTCTACGCGGTACCGGACCGTCAACCCGGCGTTCCGCCCTCATCTTCTCGAGTGCCGTGAGGAGCGCGTCCTTCGTGCGGGGCAGCGCTTCGGGAGTCGGTGCTTCTGCGCCTACACTGCCAGTCTCTTCCATCGTGTGCCGACCCACTTCCCGCTGCCCGAGGGGCAACTGCGCCGCCAGCTTGAGCACCGGGGGAAGACTGAGACCCAGGCGGGAGGCCACCGAAGAGGGAAAGAGCCCCCGGGGCTCCCCATCGTAGGCGATCCTCCCCTCAGCGAGTACCACCACCCTATCGGCCGCCGCCGCCTCCTCCGCCCTCTGGGTGATGAGCATCACCGCCACTCCCCGCGCCGCCTCCTCCCGCACCATACGCGCAAGCTCCATCCTGCCCCGCAGGTCGAGCATGGAAGTGGGTTCGTCAAGCACGAGCACCTGTGGTCGGAGAACCAGCACTCCGGCAAGTGCGAGTCGCTGCTTCTGCCCCCCGGAGAGTTGATGTACCTCGGTGGTCGCTTCGTCGGCGAGATTGAGCCGAGCGAGCACCTCCCCGACCCGCATGCGCATCTCCTCGCGGACCACCCCCAGGTTCTCGAGACCGAAAGCGGTCTCTTCCTCCACGGTCGCACCCACGATCTGTTGCTCGGGGTCTTGCATGACGAGGGCGACCTTGGAGCGGATGAGCCACACACTCTCTCGATCGGCGGTTGACAACCCCGCTGCGAGAACACGGCCGGCCGAGGGTAGGAGGATGCCGTTGGCCAATCGAGCCAGGGTGCTCTTGCCGGAGCCGTTACGACCGACGAGCGCCGTGACTTCGCCGCATTGGAGGGCCAGATTCACAGACGAGAGTACCGGGCCGGCGGCCTCATAGGAGAAGGAGACGTCCTCGAAGACGAGCGCCGGGGCCTCTTCGGCCCCGGCGCCCCTCATCATGCTGACTTGTGTCTCAGCCAGGCTCATCTTCGAACCTGGGTATGCCTCAGACGAGTTCCAAGTACACCATGGGAGCGGCGTCGCCTTGGCGCGGCCCTATCTTGAGGATGCGCGTGTACCCTCCAGCGCGGTCTTCATACTTGGGCGCGATTTCGTTGAACAACGCGTACGAGATGGTCTTGTTGCGTAGGAGGCTGATGGCCTGGCGGCGTGAATGCAGGTCACCCACCTTGCCCAGCGTGATCGCCTTCTCCACCAAAGGCTTGACCTCCTTGGCCCGAGCCTCTGTGGTGCGGATGCGACCGTGCTCGAGCACCGAGCAGGCAAGGTTCGCCAGCATCAGCCGCCGGTGATCGGGTTGCATGCCCAACCGCCTACCCTTCTTCTGATGCCTCACGGTTATTCTCCTCTGAGTGTGAGGCCGAGCCGCGCCAAGCGCTCCCGAACCTCGTCGATGCTTTTCTTGCCGAAGTTGGGAATCGCGAGTAACTCACTCTGGGTGCGGGAGATGAGATCTCCCACCGTCTCGATTCCCTCGCGCTTCAGACAGTTGTCGGAACGGACGCTCAAGTCGAGATCCGCGATGGACATGTCGTCATAGTCTGTGTTCTGGGCGACCGTGTCACCGGAATCGGGTTGCTCCTTCAGTCCCTCAACAACGGGCTCGGGCTCCGCGCTCTCTTCGATGAAGATCTGCAGCTGGTCGCGCAACAGCTTGGCCGCGTGGGCCACGCTCTCCTTGGGAGCGATTGCCCCATTGGTCTGGACATCGAGAATGAGCTTGTCGAAGTCGGTGCGTTGACCAACACGGGCCGGCTCCACCCGATAGGCGACCTTGGTCACCGGCGAGAACAGGGAATCGACTGCAATCCAGCCAATGACCGTCTCGTCGGGCCTGTTGTCGTCCGCGGTCAAGAAACCTATCCCTCGGCGTATCTTGAGAATCATCTCCAGTCGAGCGCCGTCCTCGAGCGCCGCGATGTACGCCTCCGGGTTGACTACTTCGACATTGGCCGGGGTGTCGATGTCACCTGCGTACGCCTCACCCGGTCCTTCCTTGAGCACGTTGACGTTCATCTCATTGTCTTCGCCATGAATGACGAACACGACCTTCTTCAGATTGAGGATGATGTCGGTGACATCCTCCTTGACTCCGGGGACCGTGGAGAACTCATGCGCGACCCCTTCGATCTTGACCGCTGAGATCGCCGCACCCTCGAGCGACGAAAGAAGCACGCGCCGCAACGAATTCCCAAAGGTGTATCCGAAGCCCCGCTCCAACGGCTCCACCGCAAACACGGTGTGCCGCTCATCAAGCTGTGTGGCCGTAACCTTGGGAGTGTGGAAGTCTAACAAGAACGCCTCCTCATTGCGCCCGCCGCACCCTGCGGCCGGCAGTCAAATCCCCGCCCTCTCTACTACTTCGAATACAACTCGATGATGAGCTGCTCCTGTACCGGGATGTCGATGTCCTGCCGCTCGGGCAGGCGCAGCACCTTGCCGGTCAGATTGTCGTGATCGGCCTCGAGCCACGCCGGCACCGACGCGGTGAGATCGGTGGCATCTTCAACCGCCGTCTTGGCTCCACTGGACCGTACCATCGCGGCGATGACGTCGTTCGGCCGCACCCGGTACGAGGGGATGTTCACCCGCCGGCCGTTCACGTGAAAGTGGCCGTGGCGGATGAGCTGGCGGGCTTGGCGCCGCGAGGCCCCAAAGCCGAGGCGGTACACCACGTTGTCCAGACGAAGCTCGAGCAGGCGCAGGAGATTCTCGCCGGTGATGCCGGACTGACCGGTGGCCAGGTGATAGTAGTGGCGGAATTGCTTCTCCAAGACGCCGTAATAGCGGCGCGCCTTCTGCTTCTCACGAAGCTGGAGCAGATACTCGGACTGCTTGCGGCGCCGGCCCCGGCCGTGTTCACCGGGCGGATAGGCACGGCGATTCAACGCGCACTTGTCGGTGAGGCACCGCTCGCCCTTCAGAAGCAGCTTGTCGCCCTCTCGGCGGCACTGCTTGCATTGCGGTGATCTATCTCTTGCCATTGCTTATGATCTCTCCTTCGCCGACCCTAGACCCGGCGCCGCTTCTTCGGCCGGCAACCGTTGTGGGGGATCGGAGTCACGTCCTTTACGGAAGTCACGTCCAGGCCGGCAGCCTGCAGCGAACGGATTGCCGTCTCGCGGCCACTGCCCGGGCCGCGCACGAACACGTCGATCTTCTGCAACCCGTGCTCCATACCTGCTCGCGCCGCACGCTCCGCGGTGACCTGCGCCGCGAAAGGCGTGGACTTGCGTGAGCCCTTGAAGCCCACCGAACCGGCGCTGGCCCACGCGATCACGTTACCTTCCTTGTCGGTGAGCGTGACAAGGGTGTTGTTGAAGGAAGTCTTTATGTACGCATTGCCCACGGCTATGTTCTTTCGCACCCGGCGGCGGCGTGAGCGTGTGTCGCGTTTAGGCTTTGGCATTACGCTCTCTCCATACCTTCATACTCCAAATCCTGGTTCATCGTCGTAAGTGAACGCCTTCTCACGCCCGCGCCTTCTTCTTCACGCCCACCGTGGGCTTGTGGCCCTTGCGGACACGCGCGTTGGTCTTGGTGCGTTGCCCTCGGACGGGCATGCCCTTACGATGGCGGATGCCCCGGTAGCAGCCGATCTCGATGAGCCGCTTGATGTTCTGGCTGCGCTCACGCCTGAGATCGCCCTCGACCATCACGTTGTCCTCGATGAACTGGCGGAGACGGATCTCTTCTTCCTCAGTCAGATCCTTCACGTAGGTGTTTGCGTCGACACCCACCGAGTTCAGGATCATGTTCGATGTCGAGCGGCCTATGCCGTAGATGTAGGTCAAGCCGATCTCGACGCGTTTGTCTCGGGGAAGGGTAACCCCGGCGATACGGGCCATCGACAACCCCCGCCTATCCTTGCCGCTGCTTGTGGCGCGGGTTCTGGCATATGACCAGCACCCTGCCTCTGCGGCGGACTATTTTGCATTTCTCACACATCGGCTTTACCGACGCTCTCACCTTCATTGCCCTTCCAACCTCTCGATTGTTGCACGTGGCCAACGATGTGTTCGACCATCATGAGGAGCGGCGGTCTGTCGCAGCCGCACCCCAGGAATGAACAGAGACCCCTGGGGCGTACCGCCCTTGCACCTCGATATGCACACAGCAGCCGGGCTATCGGCGCTGGTTGTTTTCCTTCTCCCGGCCAAGCACGGCCGCCACCTCACGTGGACCGCCTACTTGAACCGATAGGTGATACGGCCGCGAGTGAGATCGTAAGGCGAAAGCTCGACCTTCACGCGGTCGCCCGGGAGAATACGGATGTAGTTCATCCGCATCTTGCCCGAGATGTGGGCCAGTACTTCGTGCCCATTGTCCAGCCTCACGCGAAACATGGTGTTCGGCAGGGCCTCGACCACTTCGCCTTCAAGTTCTATTGCATCTTCTTTGGGAGACACGTGCGCTACTAGACCTCATTCCGTCATTGCGGCCGACGCGTTATGTTAGCACAACTACAGAGCGCCGCCCCATCAGGGGAGCACCGCCCCGCCTACATGCGGGTCAACACCCGGGGCCCGTCGCGGGTGATGGCCACCGAATGCTCGAAATGGGCCGACAGAGAGCCATCCCGTGTGTACACCGCCCAACTGTCGGGACCCACTTCCACCTCCGGGCCACCGATGTTTACCATGGGCTCGATGGCGATCACCATGCCTTCCACCAAACGAGGACCCCGCCCAGGTGGGCCGAAGTTCGGCACCTGGGGGTCTTCGTGCATGGAGCGGCCCACCCCGTGCCCCACCAAGCTGCGCACCACCGAGAAACCACACGCCTCGGCGTGTGTCTGAATGGCGTGCGAGATGTCACCCACCCGGTTGCCGTCCCGGCACTGTTCGATACCCTTCTCGAGGGCCTCCCGCGTCACTTGCAGAAGCTTGACCGCCTGGGGTGAGATCGTGCCCACGGGGATGGTGAGGGCGGCGTCGGCGATGAATTCCTTGTGAGTCACGCCCACATCGACGCCGAGGATGTCACCGTTCTTGAGCCTGGTAGCCCCGGGTATGCCGTGCACCACCATGTCGTTGGGAGAAGCGCAGATAGAGGCGGGGAACCCGCGATACCCCTTGAAAGCGGGCACCCCGCCCCTCTCGCGAATGTAGCCCTCGGCCAAGCGGTCGAGCTCCTTCGTGCTCACGCCGACCTTGGCCTCGCGCACGAGCATCGCCAAACAGCCTGCAAGAATCCTGCCCGCCGCGGCCATGCGTTCGATCTCAGCAGGGGTCTTGCGTATGATCATGCGCCCCTCAGCAACCGACACCGCACGGTTGAGCTACGCCGCCGGACCGATGGCGGCTTTGATGTCAGAGAGCACCAGGTCGGGGGCCTGATCGCCGTCAATGCGGGCCACCACGCCCTGTGCGTCGTAGTAGGCGATGAGCGGTTCGGTCTGGGCCCGGTAGACCTCCAGGCGGTTCTTCACGGTCGCTTCCGTGTCGTCGTCGCGCTGGTACAGCTCGCCACCGCACTTGTCACAGACACCTTCCGCCTTGGGTTGGCTGAACATCACGTGATAGGGCGCCTGACAGCCACGGCAGATGCGGCGACCGGTGAGACGCTTGATGAGAGCCGCGTCGTCGACCAGGATGGCAATGACCTTGCCCACGTTGCGCCTGATGTCGGCGAGCATGGCGTCGAGGGCTTCGGCCTGAGGAATGGTGCGCGGGAATCCGTCGAGCAGGAAGCCCTTCTCAGTGTCGGGCTGCTGCAGGCGCTCCTTCACGATGCCGATGACGACCTCGTCCGGCACCAGCTCGCCCTTGTCCATGTACTTCTTGGCTTCCAGGCCCATGGTGGTCTGATTCTTCACCGCATCACGAAGCATATCGCCGGTCGAGATGTGAGGTACTCCGTACTCGGCGACTATGCCGCTGGCCTGGGTACCCTTTCCGGCTCCGGGAGGACCGAGAATGATGAGATCGAACTGCGCCATGTCTCTCCTTTGCGTGCGAATTGAGGGGAACCCTTTGCAGTGTCCCCCTCCCGTTGCCGACCTGCCTACTTGAGGAAGCCCTCGTAGTGCCGCATGAGCAGCTGGGACTCCATTTGCTTCATGGTATCGAGAGCCACACCCACCACGATGAGGATGGAGGTGCCCCCGAAATAGAACGGCACGTCCAACACCCGGATGAGAATCTGCGGAAGAGCCGCAATGGCCGCCAGGAACACGGCTCCCGGCAGGGTGATGCGGGTGAGCACTCGGTCCAGATACTGGGCAGTCGTGCGCCCCGGCCTGATACCCGGGATGAAGCCGCCGTACTTCTTCAGGTTGTCCGCCTGGTCGATGGGATTGAACTGCACCGCAGTGTAGAAGTACGCGAAGAAGATGATGAGACCCGCCTCGGGGAGCAGGTACCACCAACTCTGCGGCCCGAATACGTTGGCAAGCGTCTGCGCCCATGCCCACGGGGTCATCTGCGCCAGCGTCACCGGGAACAGCAGGATGGAAGAGGCGAAGATGACGGGAATAACACCCGCCATGTTGATACGCAGGGGCAGGTACGTGCTCTGTCCCCCGTACACCTTGCGCCCCACGACCCGTTTGGCGTACTGGATGGGAATGCGCCGCTGGCCCTCCTGCACGTAGACCACAGCCGCGATGACGGCCAAGGCGATGACGGCCATGAGCAGCCAGAACAGCGGGCTCATAGTGGTGAACATGCGGTAGAGACCACCGGGAAGGCTGGCCACGATGCTCGAAAAGATGATGAGGGACATGCCGTTGCCGATGCCGCGCTGGGTGATGAGTTCACCCAGCCACATCACCATTGCAGTACCGGTGGTCAAGGTAAGCACGATGAGGAAGAACTTCGTACCCGTGAGAGGGGTTTCGGGCGGGAACGCCCCCTGGCTGCGGAAGAGGTAGACAAAAGCGACCGACTGGATCAGGCCCAGGAGCACACAGAAGTACCGCGTGTACTGGTTGATCTTCTTCGCGCCGGCGTCACCCTCTCTCGCCAGCTCCGCCAACTTGGGAATCACCACGGTGAGGAGCTGCATGATGATGGACGCCGTGATATACGGCATGATGCCCAGGGCAAAGACGGCCACCCTTTCCAAGGCACCGCCGGCAAACAGGTTAAAGAAGCCGAAGACCCCGGCGCCCGTGACCAACTCTCTGATGGCGTCGAGATTCACGCCCGGAACGGGGACGAAGCTCCCGAACCGGTAGATGGCGATGATGAAGGCCGTGAAGATGAGCCGCTTCCTGAGATCGGGAAGCCTCCACGCATTCAAGAGGGACTGCAACATAGACCTAACCCCGTTCGCTTATGTAGACCGGACGCCGCACCGGAGGCGTGCTTCAGAGAAGCTCGACGGTTCCCCCGGCCGCCTCTATCTTCGCCCGAGCTGATTCACTCACACCGTGGGCTCGTATGGTGAGCGGACGGTCGAGCTCGCCCGAGGCCAGGATCTTCACCCGCTCGGAAATGCGCTTGATGATGCCCTTCTCCACCAAGCTCTCCGGAGACACCACTTCGCCCGCCCCGAACACGGCGAGACGGGAGAGGTTCACAGGAGTCATATAGGTACGGAAAGGCCCGATGGGCATCGAAGTCTTGGAGTAGGGGCCGCGCAGCTTGGGCAGGCGCATGTGAAGCGGCATCTGGCCGCCTTCATAACGAGCCGGGGAGCCGCCGCCCGAGCGCGAATTCGCCCCCTTCTCACCGCGGCCGGCCGTCTTGCCGAGACCCGAACCCTCACCCCGGCCCACACGCTTGCGCTTGGAGCGTGAGCCCGGTGCCGGCTTCAGGTCATTGAGGAATATCTTTGCCATGACGTGTACGTCCTGTTCCTAGTCCTTGCCCTCTACCTCCGTGACCTCGACCAAATAGGAGATCTTGTTGATCATCCCTCGGATCACGGGGTTGTCTTCGTGGTAGACCGTGTGACCGATACGGCGGATGCCCAGGGCCTGCAGCGTGGCCTTGTGATCCTTCTTGCGATCGATCGCGCTCTTGGTCTGCGTAATCTTCAGCATCTCTAGTCTCCCTGGGCGGCCGCGTCCACAACCGGGGCGGCCTCGCCTTTCGGCTCGAGACCGAGTACCTCGCGCACCGTCTTGCCCCGTATCACCGCCACATCCTCCGGCCGACGCAAGGAGCGCAGGCCCGCCTCCGCGGCGCGCACCATGTTGATGGGATTGCGAGAACCGATGCACTTGGTGAGCACGTCGTGAACTCCGCCGAGTTCCAAGACCGCCCGCACGCCCCCACCGGCGATGACTCCGGTACCGGGAGAGGCCGGCCGCAAGAGTACCCTACCGGCTCCGTATCTGCCCACCACCGTATGCGTGATGGTACTCCCGTGCTTGGGTATCTGGAACAGGTTCTTCTTCGCGTCGTCGATGGCTTTCTGGATGGCCAACGGCACTTCCTTGGCCTTGCCGTAACCCACACCCACCACACTCTCGCCGTCGCCCACCGCAACCAGAGCCGTGAAGGAGAAGCGCCGTCCACCTTTGACGACCTTCGCCACCCGGTTGATTTCGATTACGTTCTCCTGGAGATTGAGGGCATCCGCCCTTATCTGTGCCAAAGCCTTTCCTTTCTGCCCCTAGAAGTCCAGGCCGCCGCTGCGCGCACCGTCGGCCAGGGCTTTCACCCGGCCGTGATACAGGTACGGTCCGCGGTCGAAGACGGCCTTCTCGATACCGGCGAGCTTTGCACGTTCCGCCAGGACCGCACCCACCTTCTCCGCCTGTTCCTTCTTGGAAGCTGCGCCTCCGCTCTCAACGTGTGCGCTGGCAACCGACACCAGGGTGCGGCCGCTGCGGTCGTCGATCAATTGAGCGTAAATGCCACGGTTGGACCGGAACACGCTCAGTCGGGGCTTGTCGGCGGTACCACGAACCTTGCTGCGCACCCTCAGTGCTCTGCGCCGCCGAGCCCTCTGTTTTCTCTCAAGTGCATCCATGCTTTCTCAATCCTGACCTCAAGAAGGACGGGGACTACGCCCGCTTGCCGACCTTCCGCCGCACGACTTCACCTTGGTAGCGAATACCCTTGCCCTTGTAGGGTTCGGGCTTGCGAATAGCCCGGATGTTGGCGGCGATCTGCCCCACCCGCTGCTTGTCGATGCCCTTGACCACGATCTGCGTGGGGGCGGGGACCTCGAACTCGATACCCTCCGGAGGACTCACAACCACAGGGTGCGAGTACCCCACGAGGACCTCCAGATCGGAACCCTTCAAGCTGGCACGGTAACCCACGCCCACGATCTCGAGGCGCTTTTGGAATCCGGTGGTCACACCGGTGACCATGTTGGCGACCAGCGTGCGCGTGAGGCCGTGCAGCGACCTATGGGTGGGTGCATCGCTCGGCCGGGACACGCTGAGCACGCCCTCGGCCATCTCGATCAGCATCTCGTCACTGACCCGCTGCTCCAGGCGCCCGTTGGGGCCCTCGACGGTGACGTACCCGGGGGCAATATCGATCTTCACGCCTTCGGGTACCGGTATTGGTGCTTTTCCGATTCTAGACATGTTCCTACCAGACGAAACAGATGACTTCGCCGCCTATTCCCAGCTTCTGGGCGTCACGCGCCGTCATGATCCCCCGTGAGGTGGACATGATGGCCACACCAAGGCCTCCGAGGACCTTGGGTAGCGTGTCCTTCTTGGCGTAAATGCGGCGGCCCGGCTTGCTGACCCTCTTCACCTGGCTTATGACACGCCGGCGATCGGGTGTGTACTTGAGGTCGAGTACGATGGTGTCGAACGACTCGCCTTTCACCAGACGATAGTCTGCCACATACCCTTCATCCTTCAGGATGCGGGCGACTTCAACCTTCATATTGGATGCCGGAATCTCCACGCTCGAATGGAGCGCCTTGTTGGCGTTCCTTATGCGAGTGAGCATATCGGCAATCGGATCGGTGTGCGACATGTCACCTCCCTACCAGCTGGACTTGGTAATGCCGGGGATCACGCCCTGGTGTGCCAGCTCGCGGAGGCAGATGCGGCACAAGCCGAACTTGCGAAAGTAGCCTCGCGGCCGCCCGCACCGGTTACAGCGGTTGTAGGCGCGGGTGGAGTACTTGGCCGGGCGCTTGGCTTTCGCGATCATCGCTTTCTTCGCCATCTTCCTGCCTCTCCCTTAGTGCTTCAAGACTCTCGGAACGGCATGCCCAGCCTGCGCAGGAGGGCCCGCCCTTCCTCGTCTGTCTTCGCCGTCGTCGTGATGCAGATGTCCATCCCCCGCGAACGGCCGACTTTGTCGTAGTCGATCTCGGGGAAGATGATCTGCTCTTTCAGGCCGAAGCTGTAGTTGCCCCTGCCGTCGAAGCTTGCCGGGGAGATGCCCCGGAAGTCACGGATGCGCGGCAAGGAAATACTGGTGAGCCGGTCGAGCATCTCGTACATGCGCTCACCACGAAGCGTGACCCTGAGACCCACCGGCATTCCCGCGCGGATCTTGAAATTCGCCACCGACTTCGTCGCCCGCCTGAGCTGCGGCTTCTGCCCCGTGATGAGGCCCAGCTCGGCAGCGGCATCCTCGAGTACCTTGGCGTCCTGGGACGCCTCGCCCACGCCCATGTTCACCGTGATCTTAGTGATCTTCGGAACCTGCATCACATTCGCGTAGCCGAACTCGTCAAGCAGTTCGGACACTATCTGTTGTTCGTACTTCTCTCGTAATCTCGACTTGGCCATCTCGCTAACCCTTGTCCACCTGCACGTTGCAGGCCTTGCAGAATCTCACCTTGCCGTCGGCTTCACGGCGGACACCCACGCGCACGGCCTTGCCGCAGCCGGGGCACACGAGCTTCACGTTGGAGATGTGTATGCCCGCCTCGCGCTCGATGACACCGCCCTGCGGATTCTTCTGCGAGGGCCGCACGTGACGTTTCATGAAGTTGAGCCTCTCGACGACCACCCGCTCGTCGTGCGCGATAAGCCTAAGAACCTTGCCACGTTTGCCGCGTTCCTTGCCCTGCACGACCTCGACGGTGTCGCCCTTCCTTATCTTGAAGTGTCTTCTTTTCACCATTACAGAACCTCCGGGGCAAGCGAGACTATCTTCGCGAAGTTCTTCTCGCGAAGCTCCCGCGCTACCGGACCGAAGATCCGCGTACCCCGCGGATTGTTGTTACGGTCGATGAGGACGGCGGCGTTCTCGTCGAAACCGATATAGGTGCCGTCGTCTCTGCCGTAGGCCTTCTTGACCCTCACCACCACCGCCTGGACCACATCGCCCTTCTTCACGGCGGCACCCGGCGTGGCCTCCTTGACCGTACCCACAATGATGTCGCCTACGCCGGCATAGCGGCGCCTCGAGCCACCCTTGACGCGTATGCACAGAAGCACGCGGGCGCCTGTGTTGTCCGCGACTCGTAATCTTGTCTCTTGCTGGATCATGGCAGCTGTCCGTTTCTCACGCAGTACGTCAGAGCAGGCCTATCGGGCGCGCTCCACTACTTGGATGAGGCGCCAATGCTTGTCACGCGAGAGGGGGCGGCACTCGCGTACCACTACCTTGTCGCCGATATGGGCCTCGTTCTGCTCATCGTGCGCCTTGAGCTTGGTGCTGCGCCGCACGATCTTCTTGTAGAGAGCATGGGGTTTCACGCTGGTCACCTCGACGACGATGGTCTTGTCCATCTTGTCGGAGATCACCACACCCTGGCGCTCTCGTTGCTTGGTCTCGCGCTCGGCGCTCATCTACCGCTCCTTCGCTTTCTCTCTGGCGCTCTGCACCGTCAGAATGCGGGCGATGTCCCGCCGGACCTCCCTGAGCCTGCCCGTGTCCTCCAACTGGCCGGTGGCATGCTGGAAGCGAAGATTGAACAGCTCCTCGCGGGACTGCTTGAGCTTCTGCTCCAGCTCGGTGTCGGCGAGCTCAACGATATCCTTAGCCTTCACCGCCCGACTCCTCTCTGGTGACGAACCTGCACTTGACCGGCAGCTTGTGCGCCGCCAGCCTCATGGCTTGGCGGGCGAGGTCGTCGGGAACACCGCCCAGCTCGAACATCACCCGTCCCGGCTTCACCACGGCCACCCACTTGTCGGGTGAGCCCTTGCCGGAGCCCATACGCGTCTCGGCAGGCTTGGCGGTGACAGGCTTATGCGGAAAGATGTTGATCCACACTTTGCCGCCCCGCTTGACCTTCCTCGTGATCGCGACACGAGCCGCCTCGATCTGACGGTTGGTTATCCACCCGCATGACAGCGCCTGCAGACCGTATTCGCCGAACTGGACCGTGGTCTGGCCTTTCGACTTACCGCTCATGCGCCCGCGCTGCTCCTTGCGGTGCTTCACTCGTTTTGGCATTAACATGGCTTATCGCTCTCCTGCGAGGGCCCGCTCACGCACCGGACCGCCGGCCTCCACCACGGGGGCCGCCCTCGGCTCCGGTGGCGGGGCCTGCCGGCTTGCCCTGCTCGAATCCTTCGGGCATGACCTCGCCCTTGTTGATCCATACCTTCACACCGATCTTCCCGAAAGTGGTCATGGCTTCCGAGAAACCGTAGTCGATGTCGGCCCGCAACGTGTGGAGAGGGACACGGCCTTCGCTGTACCCTTCCACGCGGGCCATCTCGGCTCCACCCAGGCGGCCGCCCGAACGAACCTTGATACCTTCGGCCCCCGAGCGCATCGCGGAGGTAATCGCCCGCTTCATGGCCCTCCGAAAGCTGACCCGGTTGGCCAACTGCTCGGCTATGGACTGCGCAACCAGGCCGGCATCGAGTTCTGGACGCTTGATCTCGATGATATTGACTTGGACGTTCTTGCCCGTCATATCGTGTATTTCGCGGCGAAGCGCGTCCACTTCCGAACCCGACTTACCGATCACGATGCCGGGACGTGCCGTGTGGATGTCGATACCTATCTTGTTCGTGTCCTTGCGCACGATGATGTCTGATAGTCCCGCATGGCCCATCTTCGTGCGGATGTGCTTGCGGATCGCGAGATCCTCTTCCAGCATGGACGCAAAGTTCTTCTCAGTGAACCACTGCGCCTTCCATTTGTGGATGATGCCGAGGCGCATGCCCTCGGGATGCACTTTTTGGCCCACGAACTACGACTCCTTCCTTTGATCTACGCATACTGTGATGTGACTCGTGCGCTTGCGGATGCGTGACGCCCGGCCCATCGCCCGGGGGCGAAACCGCTTGAGTGTCGGGCCCTCATCGACGAAGGCCTTCGCCACCACAAGCTCATCGGCCGGTATCTCGTGGTTGTGCTCCGCGTTCGCCACCGCCGAGTCGAGCACCTTGCGCACGATCGGAGCCGCTCCTCGCGGTGTGAGCGAGAGAATGGCCTGGGCTTCCTGCACCGACTTGCCCCTGATCATGTCGACTACCTGCCGAGCCTTGCGGGGCGAGACCCGGATGTACTTGGCTGTGGCATTGACCATTCTCTTACCTTCTCTTGGCTCGGCGTTCTTTCTTTTCGTGGGTGCGGAAGGTCCGGGTCAGAGCGAACTCGCCCAACCGGTGGCCTACCATGCTCTCGCTGATATAGATGGGCACGTGCTTGCGCCCGTCGTGGACCGCGATCGTGTGGCCCACCATCTCCGGGTAAATGACGGAGGCCCGCGACCAGGTCTTCAGCATCCGCTTCTGGCCGGTCTCGTTCATGGCCTCGACACGAGCCATCAGCTTGGGCTCCACGAAAGGCGGCTTCTTGCTACTCCGTGACACTGCGCCCTCCTACCTTCCCTTTCCTCGCCGTCTGATGATGTACTTGTCGGACGGCTTTGATCCGCGGGTCTTGTGGCCGAGAGTGGGGACGCCCCACGGCGTCACCGGGTTACGGCCGGGAGGAGTCGACCCCTCGCCACCTCCGTGGGGATGGTCGACCGGGTTCATGCAGGTACCTCGCACGGTCGGCCTCTTGCCAAGCCAGCGGCTGCGGCCGGCCTTGCCCACTGTGAGATTCTCATGTTCCGCGTTGCCCACCTCGCCCACGGTCGCCCGGCACTCGATCTGGATCATGCGCATCTCCCCTGAGGGAAGACGAAGGATGGCATATGAGCCCTCTTTGGCCATGATCTGAGCCGAGGTGCCGGCCGAGCGGGCGATCTGGCCGCCGCGGCCCTTGTGCAGTTCGATGTTGTGTACCACCGTGCCGAGGGGGATCGACTTGAGGGGCAGGGCGTTGCCGACTTTGATGTCGGCTTCCGGCCCGGCCTCGATGATGTCGCCCACCTTCAGCTTCAGCGGAGCCAGGATGTACCTCTTCTCGCCGTCGGCGTAGACGATGAGCGCGATGCGGCAGCTGCGATTCGGGTCGTACTCGATGGAGGCCACCCGCCCCGGCACGCCGTCTTTGTCGCGTTTGAAGTCGATGATGCGATAGCGCCGCTTGTGGCCGCCACCCTGGTGCCGCGTGGTGATGCGGCCGTAGTTGTTGCGGCCGCCCTTACGGGCAACGGGAGCGAGAAGCGACTTTTCGGGTTTGTCGGTTGTGATCTCGTCGAACGTGGGTACACTCATGAACCTGCGTCCGGGAGATGTGGGTTTGTGTTTTCTTATGGCCATTCTGCCTCTTTTGCTCTCGCCCGCTAGCCGGTGGCCCCGAAGAACTCGATGCGCTCGCCGGGAGCGAGTTCGACGACTGCCTTCTTCCATCGGCGGGTATGGCCACGATACATGCCCCTGCGCTTGGGCTTGGGTTTCATGTTCATGGTGTTCACGCCGATCACTCGCACCTTGAAGATCTCCTCGACCGCCATGCGCACGTGCGGCTTGGTGGCCTTGGGATGGACCTCGAAGGTGTACTTGTTACGTTCGACCTGCCCGTAGCTCTTCTCCGAGATGATGGGCCGTATGATGACTTGCCGCGCGTCCATCACTCCTCACCACCCTCGGGATCAGTGGCACTCTGAAGCAGTGTGATGGCCGCTTCGGTGAATACCGCGTTCTTCGCCCAGATGTAATCCTGCACCTCGACCAGGGTGAGGGGGAATACCCTGACCCTCTCGAGATTGCGGAAGCTCTTGGTGGCGGCGATCTCGTCAGGAGCGGTCACCACGAGGGTGGGGCCGTCCAGCTCCGCCTTCTCCATGATGGCCGCCGCACGCTGGGTGGAGGGCTGCTCGAAGTCCACGCCGGACAGTACGCGCACATCACCGAACTCCACCAGGTTGCCGAGAGCCATGCGGAAGGCCTTGGCCCGCGCCTTCTTGTTGACCTTGAGGTCGTAGCTACGGGGAATGGGCGGGAACGCCACTCCGCCCTTCGTCCAATGAGGTACCCGCGTGGAGCCGGCCCGCGCCCGGCCGGTGCCCTTCTGGCGCCAAGGCTTGGCCCCCGAACCGGAGACCTGGCCCCGGCTCTTGGCGGCATGCGTGCCCTGCCGGTACGAGGCGAGCTCGGAGAGAACCACCTCATGCAGCAGTCCGATGTTGGCTTCGGGCTCCACCACGCTGTCGGCAAGCCGGAACTCGCCGACCACTGCGCCGGATTCGTCGATTTTGTTGATGGTTGGCATCTAGTTACCTCTGATGAAGACCAGGGAGCCTGTGCTGCCCGGTACCGAACCCTTGACCAGGATGAGGTTGCGCTCCTTGTCAAGCGACACGATAGACAGCCCCACCTGCGTCACCCTCTCGGAACCCATCTGGCCGGGCAGGCGCGTGCCGGGGAAGACCCGCGCCGGGTCGGCCGAGGCCCCTATCGAGCCCGGCGCCCGGTGGAAATGGGCCCCGTGGCCGGCAGGACCGCCGCTGAAGCCGTGACGCTTCATCACACCCTGGAAGCCTTTGCCTTTGCTCACGCCCGTGACCTTGACCATGTCACCGGCCTCGAACACCGACACGTCGAGTTCGTCGCCCACGGAGAGATCGCTTTCGCCGCGCACCTCGACCAGGTGGCGCTTCGGCTGCACGCCCGCCTTCTTCAAGTGGCCCTTCTCGGGCTTGGAGAGGCGCTTGGCCTTCACGTCGCCGAAGGCAATCTGCGTGGCGGCGTAGCCGTCCGTGGCGACCGTCTTCTTCTGAGTCACGACGCAGGGCCCGGCCTGGATGACGGTGACCGGAGTCACCGAACCATCTTCCCCGAAGATCTGCGACATGCCCAGCTTTGTTCCAAGCAATGCTTTCATCACAGTTTGATCTCAATGTCCACGCCCGCGGGCAAGTCCATCCGCATGAGCGAATCGACGGTCTTGGGAGTGGGCTGATGGATGTCGATCAGCCTCTTGTGAGTGCGAATCTCAAAGTGCTCCCGCGAGTCTTTGTCCTTGAACGGGCTACGAATAACGCAATAGACGTTCTTCTCGGTGGGCAGGGGTACGGGACCGGAGATGGTGGCTCCGGTGCGCTCCGCCGTCTCCACGATGCTGCGGGCGCTCTTGTCCACCAGCTCGTGGTCGTAGGCTTTAAGTCGTATGCGTATCTTCTGCTGCGCCAACGTTTCCTCGTTCCTGCTCTATTGGCAAAACCTGCCGGGGGCCCCTCGGGCCCCCGGCCCTTTCTTCCGACAGACGGCGATCCTACTTGATGACCTTCGTGACCACGCCCGCGCCCACGGTACGACCGCCTTCGCGGATGGCGAAGCGCTGGCCCTCTTCCATGGCGATGGGCTGGATGAGAGTGACCTGGAGATTGGCGTCGTCGCCGGGCATGACCATCTCCACGCCTTCCTGCAGCAGCACATCACCGGTCACGTCGGTGGTGCGGAAGTAGAACTGCGGCCGGTACCCGTTGAAGAACGGAGTATGGCGGCCACCCTCTTCGCGCGACAGCACGTAGACCTGACCGTTGAACTGGGTGTGCGGGGTGATGCTGCCCGGCTTGGCCAGCACCTGGCCGCGCTCCACTTCGTCACGCTTGACGCCGCGGAGCAGCACACCGATGTTGTCACCGGCTTCGCCGTAGTCGAGCAGCTTGCGGAACATCTCGACACCGGTGGCCACTGTCTTCTCGACCTCGGGGTGAATGCCCACGATCTCGACTTCTTCACTGACCTTGATGCGCCCCCGCTCGACCCGGCCGGTGACGACCGTGCCCCGGCCCTGAATGGAGAACACGTCTTCGATGGGCATGAGGAAGGGCTTGTCGATGTCGCGCTCGGGTTCGGGGACGTACTCGTCGAGAGCGTTCACGAGTTCACGGATGGAACTGCACGACTCGCACTCTTCTTTGCCACAGCCGCACTCGAGAGCCTTGAGGGCCGAACCCTTGATGATGGGGATATCGTCGCCTGGGAACTCGTACTCGTTGAGCAGCTCGCGCATCTCCATCTCGACCAGCTCGATGAGCTCGGGGTCGTCGACCATGTCGGTCTTGTTCATGTAGACGAGGAGATAGGGGACATTCACCTGGCGGGCTAAGAGGATGTGCTCACGGGTCTGCGGCATGGGACCGTCGGCGGCCGAGACGACCACGATGGCGGCGTCCATCTGAGCAGCGCCGGTGATCATGTTCTTGATGTAGTCCGCGTGCCCCGGGCAGTCGACGTGCGCGTAGTGGCGGTTCGGCGTCTCGTACTCGACGTGCGCCGTAGCAATGGTGATACCGCGCTCACGCTCTTCGGGAGCATTGTCGATGGAATCGAAGGTGCGGAACTCGATGTCGGGGTTGTCCTTGGAGAGGCAGAGCGTGATGGCCGCGGTGAGTGTGGTCTTACCGTGGTCGACGTGACCGATGGTGCCCACGTTCACGTGCGGCTTCGTGCGCTCAAACTTCTTCTTGGCCATTTCTCCTCCCTTTCTTACTGGTCACTCGAGACGGCATGCGCAAGAGGCCGCCACGTCGTGTTCATGTACCTTGACTCACCGGCCGCCCTGGAAACGCGCCACGATCTCCGCGGCGATAGCCGATGGGACTTCCTCGTAGTGGCTGAACTGCATGGTGTAGGTGGCCCGGCCCTGTGTGGCCGAGCGGAGATCGGTAGCATAGCCGAACATCTCCGCCAAGGGAACCTTGGCCGAGATGACCTGCGCCCCGGCGCGGGGCTCGATGCCCACGATGCGGCCGCGACGCGAATTGAGGTCACCCATAACGTCACCCATGTACTCTTCGGGAACAACCACCTCCACAGACTCGGTTGGCTCGAGCAAGACGGGTTTGCCCCGCTTCGCGGCCTCACGGAAGGCCATGGAGCCTGCCACACGGAACGCCATCTCGGATGAGTCGACTTCATGGGAAGAGCCGTCGATGAGCTCCACCCGAAGGTCGACCATCGGAAAGCCGGCCAACACTCCTGTCTGCATAGCTTCGGCTATGCCGGCCTCCGTCGCCGGGACATACTCGCGCGGCACCGCTCCGCCCACCACCTTGTTCTCGAAGACGAAACCACTGCCCGGCTCTCCGGGAAAGAGGCTGATCACCACATGGCCGTACTGGCCCCGCCCACCTGTCTGCCGCACGAAACGCCCTTCGACCTTCTCCGCCGGCTGGCGGACGGTTTCGCGATACGCCACCTGCGGACGGCCAACGTTGGCGTCGACCTTGAACTCGCGGAGAAGCCGGTCGATGATGATCTCCAGATGGAGTTCGCCCATGCCGGCGATGATGGTCTGGCCCGTCTCCTGGTCGGTCGAGACCCGGAAGGTCGGGTCTTCCTCGGAGAGGCGCATGAGGCTCTCCGAGAGGCGGTCTTGGTCGGCCTTGGTCTTCGGCTCGATGGCCACCCATATCACCGGCTCAGGGAACTCAATGGATTCGAGGATGACGGGCTTGCCGATCTCAGAGAGCGTATCGCCCGTGGCGGTATGCTTGAGACCCACTGCGGCCGCGATGTCGCCGGCGTAGATCTCCGTACGGTCTTCGCGATGATTCGCATGCATCTCGAGTATACGGCCCACCCGTTCCTTTGCTCCCTTGGAGGCGTTCAGCACGTGGGCGCCGGTCTTGAGCACTCCCGAGTACACGCGGAAGTACGTGAGCTTCCCCACGTAGGGGTCGGACATGATCTTGAAAGCCAAGGCACAGAAAGGCTCGTCCTCCGATGCGCGACGGGTGATCTCGCCGCCGCTGCGGGGGTCCACACCCACCACTGGAGGTACATCGCTCGGCGCCGGCAGGTAATCGATCACGGCGTCGAGAAGCATCTGGACGCCCTTGTTCTTGAAAGCCGAGCCACACAGCACCGGAACCAGCCCCAAGCTGAGGGTGGCTCTGCGAATAGCGGCCGCGAGAAGCGCCTCGTCGAAGGGACCACCATCCATGTAGGCGACCATTATCTCTTCGTCGTGGTCGGCCAAGAGTTCGATCATGTGCGCCCGAGCGGCTTCGGCCTTCTCCTTGAGTTCCTCGGGAATCTCGGTGTCCGTCCACTCCACGCCCATGTCGTCGTCGTAAAGACGGGCGCGCATACGCACCAGGTCAATCACACCTCTGAACTGATCCTCCGAGCCTATGGGAAGCTGGACCGGCAGAGGCCGGGCCTTCAGCCGGTCGATCATCATCTGGACACCGCGGTCAAAATCGGCTCCCACGCGGTCCATCTTGTTGATGAAGGCAATACGGGGGACACCATAGTGCTCCGCTTGGCGCCAAACGGTCTCGGATTGCGGCTCCACACCACCGACCGAGCAGAAGAGAGCGATGGCGCCATCGAGCACGCGCAGGGACCGTTCAACCTCCATGGTAAAGTCCACGTGGCCGGGCGTATCTATGATGTTGACCCGATGCTTGCGCCACTCGCACGTGGTGGCGGCCGAGGTGATGGTGATGCCGCGCTCCTGCTCCTGCAGCATCCAGTCCATGACGGCCGCCCCATCGTGGACTTCGCCCATCTTGTAGGTGCGGCCCGTGTAGTAGAGGATGCGCTCGGTGGTGGTGGTCTTACCGGCATCGATGTGAGCCATGATGCCGATGTTCCTCACCCGGTCAAGCGGGAACTTACGCCTCTGCTCCACGCCGCCCTTCTTCGTACTTGTCTGTGTCGATGCCACGCTAGATGACCAATGCTGATGAGTTCACAAGTTCTACCGCTCTACCAGCGATAGTGGGCGAAGGCCTTGTTGGCCTCGGCCATGCGGATGAGATCTTCCTTCTTCTTCATGGTGACGCCGGTGCGCCCATACGCATCGAGCAACTCATTGGCGAGGCGCTCGCTCATGCGCTTCTCGCGGCGCAGGCGGCTGTTGGTGACAAGCCAGCGGATGCCGAGCGTGTACGACCGGCGCGTGGGCACTTCGACCGGCACCTGGTAGTTCGCCCCACCGACACGGCGGGAGCGCACCTCAATCTGAGGCCGTACATTCTCGACGGCGTCTTTGAGCACGACAACGGGGTCCTGCCCAGTCTTCTCGCGCAGGATCTCGAGCGCATCGTACATGATCTTCTCTGCGACCGGCTTCTTGCCGTCGAGCATCATGCGATTGATGACCTGAGTAACAAGCCGGCTCTTGAACACCGGATCGGGCTGGATTTCCCGCTTGGGTGCCCTCGTTCTCCTCATATCTATAGCCTTCCGCTAACCTAGCTGTTCGCCTTGACGCCGTACTTGGAGCGCGCCTTCTTGCGGTTCGTCACCCCGGCGGTATCAAGAGCCGCCCGGATGATCTTGTAGCGCACGCCGGGAAGGTCTTTCACCCGGCCGCCCCGGATGAGCACTACCGAGTGCTCCTGCAGATTGTGCCCCACGCCCGGAATGTACGCCGTGACCTCCATGCCGTTGGTGAGCCGGACCCGCGCGACCTTGCGCAGAGCCGAGTTGGGCTTCTTAGGCGTCGTGGTGTACACGCGCGTGCAGATGCCCCTCTTCTGTGGCGCCCCCTTCAAAGCCGGGGTCTTGGTCTTCTTGGCCGGCGTCGCACGGCCTTTATTGATCAGCTGATTGATAGTCGGCACAAAGAACTCCTCAATCCTCAAGAGAAACTCGAATGCAGCTCACTGCCGCCCCGGCCGCAAGCCGCGACGGCGAAGTATAACAAAGGCCAAACCCGGCTACAACCCGGGGGAAGCACCATCCTCATCCCGCAGAGGAGTTCGGCGCTCACGTCCAACGCGTCCGGGCGCCGCCCCCACTGCAAGAGGCCCCCGCCGCGCCGGAGACGCGCGGCGGGGGCCTCCCCTACTCGTCGTCGGCGGCGGAAGTCTCCGCCGGGGCCGGCTCCGCCACATCGGCGGTCACGGCCGCCCGCTCCGCCGTGAGCGTCTCGTCGTCATCTTCCATCCGCACATCAGACCCGAGCACACCGCCACCGGCATGCGAAGAGACCACGCCGGCTTCCTCCTCCGCACCGGCCAGCCTAAGACCCCGCTCCTCGAGGCGCCATGCGACCTCCTCGAGGCTCTTCTGGCCGAAGCCCGGCACCGAGAGCAACTCGGGACCCGAACGCGCCGTCAGATCGTCCACGCTTTCGATGCCCGCCCGGGACAGAACGGAGTGAACGTAGGTGGGGAGATCGAGATCGTCGATGGGTATGTCCTCTTCCTGGTGGCGTGACCCGCTCAGCATCTTCCGCGCCTCCTCGGTGGAGAGGTAGCGCACACCCTCCTCGTCGGTATCCTCAAGCGTCCAGCCCTCGAGCGCCCGTGCACTCGGCACCACCTCGATGTTGCGGTAGTGCCGCAGGCCTGTGGCGGCCGGGATGAGCTTGCCGATGATGACGTTCTCTTTCAGACCGCGCAGGTAGTCGGTCTTGCCCTCGAGCGCCGCATCGGTGAGCACCTTGGTGGTCTCCTGGAAGGAGGCCGCCGACAGGAAGCTCTCGGTGGCGAGCGACGCCTTGGTGATGCCGAGCACCACCTGCTCGCCCACCGCTTCTTCGTCGCCCTGGGCCGCCACCGCTCGGTTCTCGCGCACGAACACCGTATTGTCGATCATCTGGCCCGGTAGGAAGCGGGTATCGCCAGGAGTGTCCACGATGACCTTCTTGGTCATCTGACGCACGATGAGTTCGATGTGTTTGTCGTTGATGTCCACACCCTGGCTCTTGTAGACCTTCTGCACCTCACCCACCACGTACTGGGCGGTGGAGAGAACCCCCTTGTAGTACAGGAGGTCGTGCGGGCTGAGTGATCCCTCGGTCAAGGGATCGCCGGCCGCAACCAGCTGGCCGTCGCGCACCACCAGGCGCAGGCGCCGGTTCACGCTGTAGGATTGCACGATCTCGCCTTCGCCACCCTCTTCGAGGATCTCGCGAATGTCGACCTTCCAGGCCTTGTCGTCTTCGGAGAGCTCCACCCGGCCGGAGGACTCGGTGATCTTGGCCTGGCCTTTGGGCTTACGGGCTTCGAACAGCTCCACCACGCGGGGAAGACCGTGAGTGATGTCAGCCCCGGCCACCCCGCCGGTGTGGAAGGTACGCATGGTGAGCTGGGTGCCCGGCTCCCCGATGGACTGGGCGGCGATGTGACCGACCGCCTCACCGATGGCCACGAGCTCGTTGGTGGCAAGTGAACGTCCGTAACAGTGCTGGCAGACGCCGAACTCGCTCTCGCACACAAGAACCGAACGTATCTTGAGCCTGAAATCACGGTGCTCCACAGAGGAGAACACCCCGTCGAGGTGCTCCAGCACCTTCTTGGTGATGTGGTCGTTGCGCCGGTACAGGATCTCACCCGTCTCCGGGTCGGCGATGTCCGCTCCTATCAGGCGGCCGAGCAGGTTATCGTTCAAGCGGTCGTCTTTACGCAGCCCCATCTCGGTGGAGAGCTCGGTGCCGCAATCCTCCTCGCGCACCACCACGTCTTGGGACACGTCGACCAGACGCCGGGTGAGGTACCCGGAGTCGGCCGTACGAAGAGCGGTGTCGGCCAGACCCTTGCGCGCCCCGTGAGTGGAGATGAAGTACTCGAGCACCGAGAGGCCTTCCATGAAGTTGGCCTTGATGGGCCGCTCGATGATCTCGCCCTTGGGGTTGGCCATGAGTCCGCGCATGCCGGCCAACTGCCGGATCTGCTTGAGCGAACCGCGGGCACCGGAGTTCGCCATCATGTAGATGGGGTTCAAGCGGCGCAGGTTGCGCTCCATGGCTTCCGCCACCTCATCGGTGGCTTCTGTCCACAGGTCGGTGATGCGCTCCTTGCGTTCCGAGTCGGTGAGCTGCCCGCGCATGTACTGGCGCTGGACGTTCCGCACCATATCCTCGTACCGATCGAGGATCTGTTCTTTGTCGGGGGGCACCACGATGTCGTTCTTGGACACGGTGACTCCGGCCGCAGTGGCATAACGGAAGCCCAGGTCTTTCAGGGTGTCGAGCACCCCGGCCACCGCCGTCGCCCCGAAGTACTCCACCAGATCGGCCACGAAGGCCGACATCTCCTTCTTGGTGATGGCGTGGTTCTGGAACCGGTACTCGGACGTGCGCGGCGGCTCGCCGCCTTCTCCCTCTCCCTCCCAGCGTTCACCGAAGTACTCGGAGAGACCGGTCACTACCCGGGAGTTGAAGAGAGCGCGCCCCGCGGTGGTGAGAAGGCGACCGCCGTCCCAGCGCAGAAGGATGGGATCCTGCAGATGCAGCGACTCGGCCATGAGCGCCGCCTCGATCTCGGCCTCGTCGTTATAGACATGGCGCGGGTCGAGCACGCGCCGCAGTACCTCATGGTCAGAGATGTCGAGCGTGGTCAGATCGAGTCTCACGATGTCGGCCACACGGTCGGCTCCCACCTCCCGGTAGTGCGGCCCGGTGAGCACGGCCGCTGAGAGTACCCGCATTCCGGCAGCGTCCAGCGAGTCGGTGAGGGTGTCGAGCGAGGTGGAGTCACGCTCGGTCGGATCGAGCAAGTCGGCCTCCTCCGCCACGTCCAGAATGGTCGAGGCCGGATAGAGGCGGATGAGCGCGGTCAGCTCCCGCGGGGTGAGCGGAGCCAGGAAGGCGTCCACCTGGGCGGTGTCGTGGAGGAAGGCATCCACCAGTCTGCCCACCTCGAAATAGGTGAGGTAGTAGCAGCCCAGGATCATGTCTTGGGTGGGCACCGACACCGGCCGCCCGTGGGCCGGCGAGAGGATGTTGTTGCTGGAGAGCATGAGCACCCGGGCCTCGGCTTGGGCCTCCACCGAGAGGGGTAGGTGCACAGCCATCTGGTCGCCGTCGAAGTCGGCGTTGAAGGCTGCACACACCAGGGGGTGGAGCTGGATGGCCTTGCCCTCGATGAGCTTGGGCTCGAACGCCTGGATGCCCAAGCGATGCAGCGTGGGGGCCCGGTTCAGCATGACCGGGTGCTCCTGGATGACCTCCTCCAGGATATCCCACACCTCGGTGCCCTCGCTCTCGACCACCTTCTTGGCCGCCTTGATGTTCTGTGCCTGCTTGCGCTCCACCAGGCGGCTCATGACGAAGGGCTTGAAGAGCTCGAGCGCCATGGTCTTGGGGAGGCCGCACTCGTGCAACTGCAGCTCCGGCCCGGCCACGATGACCGAGCGGCCCGAGTAGTCCACGCGCTTGCCCAGGAGATTCTGACGGAAGCGTCCCTGCTTGCCCTTCAGCATGTCGGAGAGCGACTTCAAGGGGCGATTGCCCGGCCCCACCACCGCCCGGCCCCGGCGACCGTTGTCGAAGAGGGCGTCGACTGCTTCTTGCAGCATGCGCTTCTCGTTGTTCACGATAATCTCGGGCGCGCCCAGGTCGAGCAGCCTCTTGAGGCGGTTGTTACGGTTGATGACCCGGCGGTAGAGGTCGTTCAAGTCGCTCGTGGCGAAGCGGCCCCCATCGAGCTGCACCATGGGACGAAGCTCCGGCGGGATGACCGGTACACACTCGAGTATCATCCACTCGGGCCGGTTCTCGCTGCGCAGGAAGCCCTCCACCACCTTGAGGCGCTTGACCGCGCGGGATTGCTTCTGCCCTTTGCTGGTCTTGATGGTGGTCCGAAGTGTGGTGGCTTCACTCTCCAAATCAACCGCTGCCAAGAGCTCACGGATGGCCTCCGCCCCCATGCCCCCGCGCAGATAGGTGCCGTCGCCGAAGGGGCTGCCGTAGCGCTCGCGCAGCTCCCGGAAGAAGGTCTCGCCCAGTTCGATCTCGCGCAGGCCGTCGTCGCTCTTCACCCGCTGGCCGTAGAAGATGGCTCGGGGCTTCACGTACTCGGAGAAGACCAACCACAGGTCGCGGCGGCGGTTGACCTGCTCCTCGGTGTAGCGGTCGAGCTCGCGCAGGCGCTGGTCGGCCTCCCGGCGCAGCTCGCCTATCTGAGTCTCGACCTCCTCCTTCTCGCGCTCGTCCAAGGGCACCTCGTCGAGACCGAGGGCATAGATGTCGTCGTCGTCGGGAGTGGAGTTGCCCATGAGCACGCTGATGCGCTTGTCGCGCACGGCCATGGTGGACACCTTGGTTCGGTCGCGGTGGTCGAACAGGCGGTCGATATCCCACTGCACCTTCTCCTGCAGGGTGAGCAGGTCTTCGTGGTGCTCCAGGCCCTGCTGTGAGTTGGTGCGCAGACGCAGACGCTTGTCGGCCTCCTCATCGAACTCCTCGTAGACGGAACCCGCGTCGTCCACCCAGTAATCCACTTTGATGCAGGGCTCGCTGCGGTCTCGAGCGATCTTCTCCTCATCGACGTGAGTGATGATGGAGGCGGAGAAGTACAGTACCCGCTCCAGCTGTTTGGGCGAGATGTCGAGCAGGTAGCCCATGCGGCTGGGGACGCCCTTGAAGTACCAGATGTGGCTCACCGGGGCGGCCAGATCGATGTGGCCCATGCGCTCGCGGCGCACCCGCGCTCGGGTGACCTCCACCCCGCAGCGCTCGCACTTGATGCCCTTGTAGCGGACCCGCTTGTACTTGCCGCAATAGCACTCCCAGTCCTTGGTGGGACCGAAGATGCGCTCGCAGAAGAGGCCGTCCTTCTCCGGTTTGAGCGTGCGGTAGTTGATGGTCTCCGGCTTAATGACCTCACCCGAGGACCAGGCCCGGATCTGCTCCGGAGAGGCCAGGCCGATCTTCATGGCGTCGAATTCGTTTATGTCGATAGTCGTCAAGGGAGACTCCTATTCTTCGTCGTCACTGGCCTGGACGCTGAACGCCGGGTCGTCGATCACCTCTGCGGAGGCGTCCTCCGCAGCGCCGTACGCACGCTCCTCGGTGTCAGACGTGTCGCGGTCTTCGCCGTCATCCCGACCCTCGCCGTCACTCTCCAGAGACACCTCGTCCAAGTCTTCCTCTTCTTCCAGGTCGGCATCACCGGTCTGAGCGAACGCGGTCTGCGCCCGCTCTTCGGCCCGGCGGCGGGCCCCCAGATCGATGCCGAGCTCCTCGGCCGCCCTCAGGAGATCGTCTTCCTCTTCGGCCACCTCGAGCACGCTGCCCTCTTCGCTTACGACATTCACGTCGAGGCAGAGAGACTGCATCTCTTTGATGAGCACCTTGAACGACTCGGGGATGCCGGGGCGCTGGATGTTCTCGCCCTTGACGATGCTCTCGTACGACTTCACCCGGCCCACAGTGTCGTCGGACTTGATGGTGAGCATCTCCTGCAGGGTGTAGGCCGCGCCATAGGCTTCAAGCGCCCACACCTCCATCTCGCCGAAACGCTGCCCGCCGAACTGGGCCTTACCGCCGAGCGGCTGCTGGGTGACCAGCGAGTAGGGGCCCGTGGAACGGGCGTGGATCTTGTCGTCGACCAGATGGTGGAGCTTGAGAATGTACATGTAGCCGATGGTGATCTTCTCTTCGTAAGGCTCGCCGCTGCGACCATCGAAGAGCCGCACCTTGCCGCTCACCAGCGTGCCCGGAGCTCGGCTCAGGTTGATGCGCATCTGTACCGGCCCATCGCGATGGGCGAGAGCCCAGCCCATGAGGGCCTCGTCAACCTCGTCGACCTTGGCTCCGTCAAACACCGGACAGGCCACCGGCACCGGAGCATCCAGATGCTCCTCGACGACCTCGTAGTACTTGTCGACCAGCGCCACCTGCTCTTCCCAGGACATGCCCTTCCGCGCCGTCTCGGCCGCCGCCCGCGGATCAAGGCCCTCTCTCTTCTTGAGGCGATAGAAGCCTTGATGGGCGGCCCAGCCCAGATGGGTCTCCATGACCTGACCGATGTTCATGCGCGAGGGCACCCCCAGGGGGTTCAAGATGATGTCGACCGGCGTGCCGTCCTCCAGGAAGGGCATGTCTTCCTCGGGCACGATCTTGGAGATAACCCCCTTGTTGCCGTGCCGGCCGGCCAACTTGTCGCCCTCCGCGATCTTGCGCTTCTTGGCCACGTACACGCGGACCAGACGGTTCACACCCGGGGAGAGATCGTCGCCTGCCTCCCGCGAGAACTCTTTCACGTCGATGACCACGCCCTTCTCCCCGTGGGGAACCTTGAGCGAGGTGTCACGCACCTCCCGGGCCTTCTCCTTGAAGATAGCCCGGATGAGCTTCTCCTCGGCAGTGAGCTCGGTCTCGCCCTTGGGTGTGATCTTACCCACGAGAAGATCGCCTGAAGTAACCTCCGCGCCGATACGCACCACGCCGTCCTCGTCGAGATCGGCCAGCGAATCCTCGGAACGGTTGGGGATGTCGCGCGTGATCTCCTCGTCGCCCAGCTTGGTGGAACGGGCCTCCACCTCGTACTCCTCGATGTGGATGGAGGTGAGCACGTCGTCCTTCACCAGCCGTTCGCTGATGATGATGGAGTCTTCGAAGTTGTAGCCCTCCCAACTCATGAAGGCCACGAGCACGTTGCGCCCCAGGGCCAGCTCCCCCTCGGCGGTGGAGGCACCGTCAGCGATGACGTCGCCTTCGGCGAGCTCCTGCCCCAAAGTCACCACCGGCTTCTGGTGGATGAGAGTGCCCTGGTTGGAGCGCTCGAACTTGAGAAGTTCGTACTTGTCGAGCCCTCCATCGGCCGCTTCCACCAGCACGCGCTCAGCCGAGACCCCCCTCACTTTGCCCGGCCGCCGGGCGACCACCACGTCGCCGGTGTCGACCGCCGCCCGGTACTCCATACCCGTGCCGACCAAGGGCGCCTCGCTCTTCATGAGGGGCACCGCCTGACGCTGCATGTTGGAGCCCATGAGGGCACGGTTGGCATCGTCGTGCTCCAGAAAGGGGATGAGGGCCGTGGCCACCGAGACGATCTGCTGGGGGGAGACGTCCATGTAGGTGACGTGATCAGGCGGGGCCCCCACGTATTCACCGCCGGGGGCGATGGAGAGCACCGCCTCCTCGGTGAACTCCCGCGTGACCGGGTCGAAGGGAGCGTTGGCCTGGGCCACCGTCTCCTTCTCTTCCTGATAGGCGGTGAGCCAGTCGATCTCGTCGTTGACCTTGCCGTCGACCACCCTGCGGTAGGGCGTCTGGATGAAGCCGTAGTCTGACACACGGGCGTAGCTCGCCAGCGAACCGATGAGGCCGATATTGGGACCTTCCGGCGTCTCGATGGGGCACATGCGCCCGTAGTGGGTGGGGTGCACGTCGCGCACCTCGATGGGTGCCCTTTCCCGGGTCAGGCCGCCCGCTCCGAGCGCCGAGAGGCGGCGCCGGTGGGTGAGCCCGGCCAGCGAGTTGGTCTGGTCCATGAACTGAGAGAGCTGGGAGCTGCCGTAGAACTCCTTGAGTGCCGCCACCACCGGCCGGATGTTGATGATGGACTGGGGAGTGATGGTGTCGGGGTCCTCTGTGGTCATGCGCTCCCGCACCACCCGCTCCATGCGGTACAGGCCGATGCGGAAGGCCTCCTGCACCAACTCGCCCACCGTACGCAGGCGGCGGTTGCCGAAGTGCTCGTACTCGTCCAGCCGACCGGCCACCTCGTCCCAGGGCAGGGTGGTGGCAAACTCGGCACAATCGCGTGCTTCGACGAACTGCTCCTCGTGATCGATCTCAACCGGCAGAGAGATCATCTCCTTGACCAGCTCCACGATGTCGCGCTTGGTGAGCGTGCGCACATCTTCAGGGATGACGTCCTCCAAGCGTAGGCGGCTGTTGAGTTTGTGCCGGCCCACCTTGGTGAGGTCGTAGCGCTTGGCGTCGAAGCAGATGTTGCGAAGCAGGGTGCGGCTGGCCTCCAGCGTGGGGGGCTCACCGGGGCGCTGCTTCTTGAAGAGTTCCACCAACGCCTCTTCCACCGTGCGGATGGCGTCCTTCTCCAGCGTGGTCTGCATGAAGAGGTTGTGGTCGAAGAGCTCGAGGAGTTCCTCGTCGGTGCCGGTCGAGAGCAAACCGGGTTCGTCACCCGTGACCTCGTTCGAGATACCGGCCAGCGCCCGCAGAAACACCGTGGCCGGCAGCTTGCGCTTGCGGTCGATGCGCACATTCACCAGGCCGCGCTTGTCGATCTCGAACTCCAGCCAGGAGCCGCGGGCGGGCATGAGGTTGGCGATGAGCACCTGCTTGCCGGCGTCTTTGGGGGCCATGACGTAGGCGCCCGGAGAGCGGACCAGCTGGGTGACGATGACCCGCTCGGTGCCATTGATGATGAAGGTGCCCTGCTCGGTCATCATGGGGAAGTCACCCATGAACACATTCTGCTTGCGGATCTCGCCCGTGTCCTTGCGCACGAAGCTGATCTCCATGAACAGGGGGGCCGCGTAGTTCTGATCTTTGTCGCGGCACTCTTTCAAGGAGAGCGGCGGAGCCATGAACTCGTGAGCACCGAACTCGACGGAGAAGTTGCCTGTGTAGTCCTCAATGGGACTGATGTCGTCGATGGTCTCCCGTATGCCTTCGGTGAGAAACCAATTGAACGACTTGGTCTGTATGTCGATGAGGTTGGGGGCTTCGAGGATTTGGTTGAGCTTAGCGAAGGAGATGCGCGGTCTGGGAGTCATGCTCTGGCTCAAGCGTGGTCACTCCTCACTCGTATCGGGACGTTGCACAGGCTGAAAGCGCAAACATGGATTTTACCACGCGCCCCCACAACAAGGCAAGCCACGGCCGGGCACATCTTCGCGCGCCCGGCCGAAGCCTGCCGTCACTGCCTTGAGAGTCTCTCAGGCGAAGACCGCCTACTTGACCTCCACGGTGGCGCCCGCTTCCTCGAGCTGCGTCTTCAGCTCTTCAGCTTCCTGCTTGGCAATACCCTGCTTTACAGGATTCGGCGCGCCGTCGACCAAGTCCTTCGCCTCTTTCAGACCCAAGCCCGTGGCTGCACGGACGACCTTGATGACCTGGATCTTCTTCTCGCCGGCCGCGGCGAGAATCACGTCGAACTCGCTCTTCTCTTCTTCGGCTGCAGCCGCATCGCCGGCCGCCACCGGACCCGCGGCCATCGCTACCGGAGCCGCTGCTGATACTCCGAACTCCTCCTCCAGCGCCTTCACAAGCTTGGAGAGATCGAGTACGGTCATCTGCTTGATCTCGTCGATGAGTTCCTCAACGGTCACTGCTGTTCACCTCCTCCCGCGGCCCGTGAGGGGCGCGGAGACTGTTTCTTCAACCTTGAGCCCGCGCAGGATACCGGCCTCGCCGGTGCCTCCGCAGGCAGCACGGCCTCAGGCCGCCTGTTCCTTTTGCTCCCGTACGCGGTCGAGCGCGATCACGAGCGACCGCATGGGACCGGCGAGAACGCCGGCAATGGCGTACAGAGGCGAGGCGATGCCGCCCACCACTTTGGCCACCAACTCCTCGCGCGAAGGCAAGGAGGCAAGCTCCTCCACTGCAGAAGCGTCGATGATACGCTCCTGCAGATAGCCGCCCTTGACGGCCAGCTTGCGCTTGTCTTTGATGAAGGCCTGCACAGCCTTGGCCGGTGCCACCGGATCCTCGCCGCAGAACACCACGGCCGAGGGACCGGTGAGAAGTGCATCGAACCCCGGAAGGCCGGCTTCAGAGGCCGCACGTTTGGCCAACGTGTTCTTCACGACCCTCACCGACGCTCCACTGTCGCGCAGACTGTTGCGGAGTGACGTGATCTCCGCCACCGAGAGGCCGCGGAAGTCGAGTAGGTACAGAGTCTCGGAGCCCTTCATCAGAGCTACCATCTCCTGCACCGACTGCACTTTTTGCGCCTTCTGCATTGTGTTCTCCCCTCCTCTCAAAAAAATCGCCCACCCCGGTGAGAGGTGGGCGTCGAAGCACCCGCGACACAGGTTGGCGCGGCGTGCTGGTACTCGCTCTTCCCGCCTCGGCCGGCGAACCCGTGAAGGTCGCTTACGCCCCGTGAGGGGCACCGGCTGTCTCCGGCAATGGCCGCACAGTATAGCGGCCGGCGGCATGCTCCACAAGCCGCCCTACGACGTAGTCTCTTCCTCCATGAGCTTCGTGCGCGAGGTCTCGAGCGGTATGCCCGGACCCATGGTGCTCGTGAGGGTGACCGAACGGAGGTACTTGCCCTTGGCCGCAGCCGGCTTCGCCCGGATCACCTCGTCAAGTACCTCTTTGAAGTTCTCGATCAGTGCCTGCTCCTCGAACGACTTCTTCCCCACGATGAGATGCACGCATCCGAACTTGTCGGTGCGGTACTCTATCTTGCCCGCCTTGGTGTCTTTGACGGCCTTGCCGACTTCGAACGTCACCGTGCCCGCCTTGGGGTTGGGCATGAGGCCCCGCGGACCGAGCACGCGGCCCAACTTGCCGACGACGCCCATGAGATCGGGAGTGGCGATGGCGGCATCGAAATCGAGGAAGCCGCCCTCGATCTTGGCGGCCAGGTCTTCGGCGCCCACGAAGTCGGCGCCGGCCTCCTCGGCTTCAGCGGCCTTCTCGCCCTTGGCGAAGACGGCGACCCTCATCTCTTTGCCGGTGCCATGAGGCAGCATGAGCGTGCCGCGCACCTGCTGGTCGGCGTGGCGGGGGTTGATGCCGAGCTTCATGTGCACTTCGACCGTCTCGTCGAAACCGGCCGTCGACAGACTCTTGAGTAGGCGCACCGCTTCTGCCGGCATGTAGAGCCGGTCGGGCTCGACGGCACGCTTGGCTTCTTTGAATCGCTTGGAGTCTCTACTCACCTTGGTATACCTCCCGGTGGTGCAGGCGGGCTTCTCGAGCCCTCCCACCAATTGACGACTACTTCACTTCAACTCCCATGCTGCGGGCCGTGCCCGCAATGATATTCATGGCCGCCTCTACGTCATTGGCGTTGAGGTCGGGCAGCTTGGTCTCGGCGATCTGGCGAAGCTGCTCTTTGGTGATACTGCCGGCGATATGGCGCCTGGGTTCTCCCGAGCCCTTCTGCAATCCGGCCGCCTGCCTCACGAGCACGGCCGCCGGAGGAGTCTTGAGAATGAAGGTGAAGGAGCGGTCTTCGAAGACCGTGATCTCCACGGGAACCACCGTGCCCGCCTTGTCCTGCGTCTGGGCATTGTATGCCTTGCAGAACTCCATGATGTTGACGCCGTGCTGGCCCAGAGCCGGGCCCACCGGCGGCGCCGGATTGGCTTGGCCCGCACTTATCTGAAGCTTGATTATTGCTCGCACTTTCTTGGCCACTGTCTACACTCCGAAATACCTTGTGCTTAGCACCGCTCGTGCCGCCCGGCTGCACACGCTGCGGCCGGGCAAGAGAACACCATCATATCTTCTTGACCTGCTCGAAACCCAACTCGGTAGGGGTGTCGCGCCCGAAGATCGATACCATAACTTTCAGCTTGTTCTGCTCCGCGTTCACCTCGGCCACCTCGCCGGTGAAGTCAGTGAGTGGCCCGCTGGCCACCCGCACCTGGTCGCCCACACTGAACTCCGCTTTGGCCCGCGGCTTCTCGGCCGTCGAGGTGTGCAGGATGCGGTCGACCTCGGCCGGGCTGAGTGGCGTGGGTTTGCTCTCGGAACCGACGAACCCCGTCACACCGGGAGTGTTCTTGACCAGAGACCACGATTCATCGGTGAGAATCATGTTCACGAGCACATACCCGGGGAAGATGCGCCGTTCGACCTGGACCTTCTCGCCCCCCTTGGTCTCGATGACCACCTCGGTGGGCACCACGATGTCGCGGAAGTACTCGGACTGGCCCATGGACTGGATGCGGTGCTTGAGGTTCGCCCGAGCCTTGTTCTCATGCCCGGAGTACGTGTTGATGACGAACCACTTGGCTTCCACAGTCGAGCCTTTCCTGATGAGGGTGAAGGCCGGGCGCTAACCCAGGCGGACCAGCGACACGAGGGTGGACCACAGAAGATCGAACAGACCGATGTAGGCGGAAGCGATCACGACCGCCACCAGCACCACTCCCGTGGCCTGCACGACTTCGGCGCGGGGAGGCCAGGTGACCTTGGTCATCTCGATGCGCACTTCGCGCAGGAAGCGCAGGAAGCGGCCCTTCCTCGGGACGGCTGCTCCCTGAGGCCTCTGCAGGCTCTTCGCCGCCTTCTGGGCGCTTGCCAACCGGCCCTGCGGCTTGGCTGCCGATTTGGTTGCCGTTTCCTTCGCCATGATCTGCCGATTCAACCTTTCTCAAACTGTATGTAATGGCAGGGCAGGAGGGATTCGAACCCCCAACCCCCGGTTTTGGAGACCGGTGCTCTACCGTTGGAGCTACTGCCCTGCGTTCCGCTTCCGCGCCGCGCTACCCGACGCGCCAGGATGAACAGACGCCACGGACATACCGACAAGCGCTACTTGGTCTCCTTATGGAGCCGCTGACCGCCGCACCACTTACAGTACTTCTTCATCTCGATGCGCTCGGGGTCGTTGCGCTTGTTCTTCATGGTGTCGTAATTGCGGCGTTTGCACTCTTGGCACGCCAGCGTAACCTTCACACGCATATGTCACCACTTCCCACTCGAAACAATGATGCATGCTACCACAGCATGAAATCGAGCCCAAGGCAGGCAGGCGAACGGCCCGCACACCTTGGGCGCCTCTTCAAGGTAGCGGCGCAGGGACTCGAACCCCGGACACACGGATTATGATTCCGTTGCTCTGACCAGCTGAGCTACGCCGCCGCGCTGTGTAAGCCTCCAATCGGATTCGAACCGATGACCCCTTCCTTACCATGGAAGTGCTCTGCCGGCTGAGCTATGGAGGCTTGCGCGAGCCACACCGGGCTTGGCCCGCCGTTCGCGCTCACGGGGGCTGGTGGTGGGGGGAGGAGGATTTGAACCTCCGAAGGCATCGCCGACAGATTTACAGTCTGCTCCCTTTGGCCACTCGGGCATCCCCCCACGTAACCTCTCCGTGGAGCGAACAGGCATGATACTCGCCGCGCACGCGCTTTTCAAGAAATGGGCGGCGACTCCTCGTGCGTGAGGGACCGGCAGCCGCGGCTTCCCCAAGGTGAGTGACGGCCTCCTGCGTGCGGCGCTGGGCGGCAGGCCGCGCCCGCAGAATCACAGGCCGCCTGTGTGAACCACACCGCCTGTGTGAAGTGGGGCCTCCGCCCCTGTAGCGGTACTGCTGGCGCTGGATCGGATCAGTGGTCCACTCCCGCCCGGTCCCCATCCTTGGCGCCCGGAGATCCCGAAAGTTGGGCCGTGCCTTCCACCGCCACCAGCACACCCGAATCGTCTACCACCGGGAACACCCGCTGCTCCACTTCATAGCTCGACCCGTCGTTGCGCGTCCAGCGTATCCGCGTCGCGCCTCCACCGGCATCCCCTCCGGAAAGAGAACGCAGAAAGGCCACACGATCGTCGGGATGCACCATGTCGAAGAACAGCGAGGGCGCAGCAAGGAAGTCGAAGGGCGGCCGGGCCGACCACTCCACAATGCCGGCAGAGATGTAGGACATGCGCCGCGAGGGCACGAGTTCATAGCGGAAGAACACCCCTCCCCGTGCTTCGGCACGCGCGCGCTCATTGCTGTGCAGAACTGTCATGGATACCTCCGGGCCGGACACTGAACGATCCGCACTCGTGGTGAGCTCTTCGGCGGACCCTTCTGAACATTATGACGTCATTCACTCTTTCTGCGCGCGCTCCGTTCCATTATCCTTGCGGTGTGTACTCACCAAGCGGCACTGGAGGTCGGCCTTGGCACGCAGGAAACCCTTTGGCGGCATCAAGCTGTTGCTCGTCGCGCTCATACTGTTCGGCCTGGCTCTGTCGGCGGCGGGATGCACACAGGTGGAGCACCCTCCCGCACTGTCGGCAGACGACGTGGTCGGCTTCTGGATCGGTCCGAGCACCGCCATGACGGCCGAACTGTTGCAGGCTCCGCCCCCACCCACCGTGCCTCTCGACGACATAGTGGGCGCCTTCAATCTGGCCCACAAGAACGCCTGGGTCTTCGAGCCCGCGGAAGGAATCGCGCTGAACGTCGTCTTCCTGCTCGGGGACGGCAGCCAGGTACTCGTGAGTATGTCACCGGAGTTCCCCGATGAGCACGCGGTCATCGGCGTGAGAGGAGAAGCACTCGGCTCACCCCAAGGAGTCACGTGGTACTGGGTCAAAGCTCCCTCCCTCGTGCGCGCAGCCGGCGCCATGGCGCGTGACACACTGGATCTGGGAGCCATGATGGCACTTGATCCCTCCGGTGACTGGTTCTATGGGACGAGGGGGTTGGGAGAATGAAGCACGCGCGAAAGGACCACCTACGGAGCCGGCGTTCGTCCGTTTCCCTCATTGTGGCAGCCGTAGCACTGGTGGCATTGACACTCCTGCAGGCCGGGTGCACCCAGGTGCAGCGGGTGCCGCAGGTCGAGCAGCAGGTGAAGCAGTTCTGGATGGGCCTTCCCGGCACCGTGCCGCAGATGGCCCTCGACCACACTCTGCCACCCACAGATCTAGATCTGAGCAACTTGGTGGCCGCCTACAACACCAGTGTGATCGAACCGTGGTCGCACCAGAGTCCCACCATACCCTCGGCGCTGGTACTGCTGATCCTGGAGGACGACACCGAGGTGTGGTTGGCATTCAATGGCCAGTTCGGTGCCTCCCACGCGGAGATGGCCATCCGGCGAAACGAGGGGGGCCTCCCCGGGCGGTTCGAGCAGTACTGGATACGCTCGAGCGCACTGGTGGAGCAGGCTGCGATCCTGGGCAGAGATCTGCTCAGCGTTCCCGACATGGCCATGGTCGACCCGGAGGGGGTCTGGCTGCTTCGATAGCCGCTCAGGGGCCCGAGCCCGGCACAGGCATGGGGTCCGGCGAGATCCCGATGCCCGAGCCGGGCACCGGCCCTAGTTTGCCATGAGCACCAGCAGTACCACTGCGGCTATCACGATGACGGCGACGACCGCGAGCCCTATCTTGCCCGCCGTCGTCAGTCCGCCGGCCTCATCCCTGCGCTTCGGTATCACTTCCCCCGTACTCGGATCTCTCCCCTCCTCCACCGCGATTCTGTCGGGCGACGGACTGTCGGAGTGTGCGCCGCACTGAACACAGAAGCCCGGTTCCCCCGGCAGCACGGCCCCGCAGTACCGGCAGGTCTTTTGCTCGGCCATCACCATCGTCTCCGTTTCCCGTCTCCGCGAAGGCCAGAGAGCCCGCCGACACGGCCGCCGACCCACTGAACCCTCCGCCTGCCCACCCAGTCCCCCCATTCACTTTCCCATATCTACCCCTTTCGAGACGCCTGTAGTCCATATTCCCGAGGAGGCGTCCGGGGGGCGGGGGAGGCAGCGGCCACCGAGGCGTAGGCGCAGGACACAAGGGGTATCATCGGCTCATTCTTGGCTTCCGGGCGTGGTCAGCGCGGCTGGAGGAACGGAAATGAACGTAACGAGGCCGCACAAGGAGAGACCCCATGGCCGAACGCAACCCCAAGACCGCCGGACAGCAGCGTGGCCGCCGTTCCTGGGCGGAGCCCTGGAAGATCAAGATGGTGGAGCCGCTCCGCTGGACCACCCCCCAAGAACGAAGACAAGCCATCGCCGAGGCCGGCCACAACACCTTCCTGCTGCACTCCGACGACGTCTACATCGACCTCTTGACCGACTCGGGCACGAGCGCCATGAGCGACCGCCAATGGGCGGGCCTCATGTTGGGCGACGAAGCCTATGCCGGCAGCCGCAACTTCTATGAACTGGCAGAAACCGTCAAGAAGTTCTACGGCTACGAGTACTTGGTACCAACCCACCAGGGCCGGGGCGCCGAGCACATCCTCTCCCAGTGCAAGATCAAAGCGGGTGACGTGGTGCCCGGCAACATGTACTTCACCACCACCCGGCTCCATCAGGAGCTGGCCGGTGGACGCTTCGTAGATGTCATCATCGACGAGGCTCACGACCCGGCGAGCACCCATCCCTTCAAGGGCAACATCGACCTGAACAAGCTGCAGGTGGTGATCGACGAGGTAGGCCCGGAGAAGATCCCCTACGTGAGCCCTGCCGGCACGGTGAACATGGCGGGCGGCCAGCCCATCAGCATGGAGAACCTGCGCGCGGTCCGCGACCTCTGCGACCGTTACGGCATCGACATCTACTTGGACGCCACCCGTATGTGCGAGAACGCCTACTTCATCAAGGAGCGGGAAGCCGGGTACGCGGACAAGTCCATCGCCGAGATTCTCAAGGAGTCCTGCTCCTACACGGACGGCTGCACCATGAGCGCCAAGAAGGACAGCCTGGTGAACATCGGCGGTTGGCTCGCCACCAACGACCCCGACCTCTTCGAGAAGGCGCGCAATATGGTGGTGGTCTACGAAGGGCTGCATACCTACGGAGGCCTTGCCGGCCGCGACATGCAGGCCATGGCTCAGGGCATCAGCGAGAGCGTGCAGGACGACCATATCCGCTCCCGCATCGGCCAGGTGGAGTACCTGGGGCAGATGCTCATCGATTGGGACGTACCCATCGTGGTGCCCATCGGAGGCCACGCCATCTTCCTCGACGCGAAAGCCATCTACCCCCACATCCCCCAAGACCAGTTCCCCGCCCAGACCTTGGCGGCCAACCTGTATGTCGACTCCGGTGTGCGGGCCATGGAGCGCGGCATCGTCTCCGCCGGCCGGGACCCGGAGACCGGCGATCACCGCTACCCCAAGCTGGAGCTCGTGCGCCTGACCATCCCCCGCCGCGTCTACACCCAGGCCCACATGGATGTGGTGGCGGAGGCGGTACTCGCGGCCTACGAGGAACGAGAGCAGGCCCGGGGTCTCGAGATGGTATACGAGCCCGAATACCTGCGCTTCTTCCAAGCCCGGTTCGAGCCTTTGGGATAGCCGCCGCACATACAGCCCGCGTGCCGAGACGCCCGGAGGGGACCTCCGGGCGTCTCCGTCTTCAAGGCAGGGCCCGTCCCTCTCCGTGTCGAAGAAGACGGCATCCTGTCGGCCGCACGCGGAGAACCCGCCCACCTCAGGCAGGCGAAGACGGGCGATATCGGAGACGGGCGGCAGAGAGACGGGCGGCAGAGAGACGGGCGGCAGAGAGACGGGCAACGCCGGAAGGAAGGAGAGGGACACGTGCGGGTAGCAAAGATGGAACTCTGGGCACTCACCGCCCTCGCAGTGGTCCTCACCGCGACACTGGTGGGTTCCCTGCTCTCGCTCTAGGGCAGGCCTCCGGACTTCTGGCGCCTCCCTCGAGCCTGGACCTCATCCGACGAATCAACCTCCCGCGAGCGCAGCAGCCAGAACCACGGAGTCCCCGTCGGCCAGCTCGGTCACGTAGTACGCCTGGGTTCCGTTGACGAGCACGATCTGCACCCACTTCTCCTCGAGGCCTGCATCGGCTATCACGTCGCTCACCGTGAGACCAGGAGCGGCGCGAACCTCATAGAAGGGCACCTTGCGACGCGACCTGCCTATGAGGATATTGAGAAGTCTCACGCTGATCACCCGGGCCGGCTCCTATACACGTTTTGGAGGTGGCGCCCGCCGGACATCTGAGGGCGGGCGCTACCCCATAGCTCTACTGCTACACCTCCCTCGACCCTCAGGCAAAGATGCCGTCGAGGGCCGCATCGGGCACGTCGAAGACCTGGCCGGAGGGTGGGAGCGGCTCCTTCGTCAAGAACTCCGGCAGCCTGTCGTCCTCGCGAGTGAACCCGGCGGCGCAGTTGAAGGCCAGCTCACCCCGAAGCACACCCATCCCGAGAGTGGGGATGAAGTTCTCATACTCAACCTTCTCCCCGGTGAGCGCCTCCACCGCCACGGCGAACTTCTCCCACAGCTGCGGCATGTCCAGCATGGCGAGACTGGGGAACAGACAGAATCCCAGCGAGTCGATACCGGCAAACCAGGCCTGCAGGAACTGGGACATGGGCGGCTGCTGATCGGGATTGGTGGTGTCGTAGTCGGGATTGCCGGGGTTGGGAATGGCGTTGCCGGCGGTGTGGTCGGCCCCTTGGGGAGACGTTGCGTACGTGCAGCCGGTACCCTTGAGAAACCGCGGATCCCACACGGCAAGGCTCTGGCCCTTCACCACCGGGATGCGCTCCACGCCGAGCGCCTTACCAGTGGCCAGGGTGCCTTCCGCGATCAACATGCTGAACTCGTCGCCCGTGGCGATGCCGGCGATGGTGTCGTAAGCAGCCTGGGCGTCGCCCCAGGAGAGCCGGCCTGCCTCCATCGCCACGGCCACCGCCGCGCCGATCTCCATGGTATCGAGGCCGAGATCATCGCAGAGAGCATTCATGCGGGCAATGGCGTCAAGGTCGCTGATGAGACAGTTCGAGCCCAGGAGCCCCAGCGTCTCATACTCCAAACCCGAGGTTACGTACCGGCCCTCGGCGTCCGTGTACACCTGGGAGCAGTTGACCACACAACCTGCCATGCAGCGGTGCTGGGCCTGGGTATTGGCACGCTCAGCCAGAACGCCGGCCAGGGTTTCTCCGCTTATGGCCTCTGTGCCCTCGAACTGCCCGGCCGCGAAGTTCCTCGTGGCCAGACAACCCAGACCGTTCGCCATGTTCACCAGCATGGCCGACCCCAGCGCTTCCAAGCCTCCCATCGCCGGGTGAGAGCGAATGCCCTCAGAGATAGCTGCAGCCGCCTCACGCAGGCCTTCGGGCTCGGCGGGGGCAAGACCGGGGGCACCCTTGTCGTTCACCACCACTGCCTTGAGGTTCTTGGAGCCCATCACCGCTCCCACGCCGCCGCGTGAGGCAGTGCGGGGATAGAAATCGGGGGTGGTGACGATGACGGCGGCTGTCTTCAGCATCTTCTCGCCGGCAGGACCGATGCAGACGACTCCTCCGTCTTCTCCATATGCCGTTCGCAGTTCACCGATGACCGCCGCCGTGCCTTTGCCGGCGAGTTCCGGGCAGGCCTTGAGCCGGGCACCGGCAGCGTCCACCTCAAGCATGGTGGGACCGGCCGCTTTGCCCGTCACCACGATGCCCCGCACCCCGAGGCGCGCGAGTTTGCGCGCCACCGAGCCGCCGCTGTTTGCCTCCTTTGTGCCTCCGGTGAGTGGGCTCTTGCATCCCACTGAGAGGCGGCCGGTGTTTGGTACCGCCGTGCCGGCCAGCACCCCTGCGGCGATCACGAAGACGTTTTCGGGCCCCAATGGATCCGCCTCGGGTGGAACTTCATCGGAGACCACCTTGGCCGTGAGCGCGTGCCCACCGAGAAGCGGATCCACCAACTCCTCGAAGCGGCACTCCCCGGCGTCCAAGTCGACTCTGAGAATCTGTGTCATCACGTATACCTCCTCATACCGGCGTCGGACGGCCTACCGGACGAGCGCGCGGACGGCTTGGGCGATCCGCTCCGCCGAGGGTACGTACATGCCCTCCGCCGCCGGACCGGGAGGTACCGGGATGTCCGGCGCCGCCACTCTCACCACGGGGGCTCGGAGAGACCCGAAGACCTCCTCGGCCACCACTGCCGCGATCTCGGAGCCCACGCCACCACGCCTGCGCCCTTCCTCGACCGTGACCAGCCTGCCCGTCTTCGCCACCGAAGCAAAGAGGGTCTCGGTGTCGAGTGGGATGATGGTGCGGGGGTCGATGACCTCTGCCGATATCCCTTCTTCCGCGAGCAGGCCCGCGGCTTCCATCGCGCGACCCACCATACTCCCCAAGGCCACCACGGTGACGTCACCGCCATCTCTGAGGATGTTGGCCCGGCCGAAGGGAACGGTGAACTCCTCGTCGGGAACCTCCCCGGGCATGAAGTAGAGGAACTTGTGCTCGAAGACCAGCACCGGGTTGTCGTCACGCACGGCCGTCTTGAGCAGTCCGTACACATCTGCCGGGTTGGAGGGAACGGCGATCTTCAGCCCCGGCGGATTGAGAAACGAGGCCTCAGTGACCTGGCTGTGATTGTAGCCGAGGGCGAAGCCGGCCCCGCCGGCCGTCCTTATGGTGACAGGTACCTTGGTCTGGCCTCCGGTCATGTACGTCCATGAGGCGATCTGGTTGGCGATCTCGTCCATGGCCAGGTACATGAAGTCGGCGAACATGATCTCCGCGATGGGGCGGAGACCGGTGATGGCCAGGCCGAGTGCCACCCCGGCGATGCCGTTCTCCCAGATGGGCGTGTTGATGACACGGTCTTCGCCGAAGCGCTCGACCAAGCCGGCGGTGCTGCCGAAGAGGCTCTTACGAACATCTTCGCCCACGAGTACCACGCTGTCATCCCGCGCCATCTCCTCACCGAGGGCGCGACTGACCGCCGCCATGTAGGGCATCTCCGCCATGGCTACTTCACCTCCTCGAAGAACACACCGGATACCATCTGCTCGTAGGTGACATCGGGCAACGACCGCGCCCGCTCGATGGCGACGTGGATCTCCTCCCGCACCTCTCCCTTGATGGAATCGAGATCGTCGGCGGTAGCCACACCACTCTCCTTGAGCTGCGCCTCACACCGCGCGATGGGGTCGCGCTCCTGCCAGGCACACACGTCCTCCACACACATGTACGCGCCGTCGTCGCCCGAGTAGTGTGGAGCGACCCGGTAGCTCTTGAACTCGAGGAAACAGGGACCGCCACCGGCCCGCACCTGCTCCACCGCCTCCTTGGTGGTCTGATAGACAGTCGCCACGTCATTGCCGTCGGCGATCTTCCAGGGGATGCCGTACCCTTCGGCCCGGGGAGCCACGTGTTCAGTGCACACATGACCGCTGTAGTGCCCGAGTTCGCACCATTCGTTGTTGGTCATGGCGAAGATGAGGGGGAGCTTGAAGAGGGCGGCGATGTTCAGCGTGGAGCCGAAGTCGGCCTGGCTGGAGGTGCCTTCCCCGAAACCGATCACCACCACCTGGCCTGAACCTCTGAGCTTGGCCGACAGTGCCGCCCCGGCTGCGATCGAGTAGTCGGCGCCCAGGCTGCCCACCAATCCGATGAGCCCCGCCTCATACTGGGAGAGATGGAGGCCTCCCTTTCCCCGGGCCGGGCCTTCAGCCTTCGTGTAGTATTCGGCCCAGATGTCGTTCTGTGTCATGCCCTTGCCCACGAACTCGGCGATGCCGCGATGGGTGGGGAAGAGGTAGTCGGTGGGCAGAAGCGCGTGCCCCACGCCCACTCCCACTGCCTCCTGCCCAGTACCGAAATGCCCCATGAGATAGAATTCCTTCTTCTCCAGCATGTCGGCCCAGATCTGCTCCGCCTCCCGCGTGGTCACCATCTTGCGGTACAGCGCGAGTAGGGTGTCGTTGTCAACTGTCACTTGGGCTGCCAAAGCCATCCTCCCTTCCTTCATTGCGGCTGCTACGTGCTGCCGTGCCTATCACGCCTTGCGCGCATTCGGCCCTCCCCCATAGGTCAAGCGATGGGCAAGCGCGGTTCGGCTGCCGACCCCGCACTTGCGGTAGATGCTCTTGAGATGGGTCTCCACGGTGTTTACGCTCATGCGCAAACACATCCCCACCTTCTTGTTCGAGAGCCCCCGGCACACCAGGGCGGCCACGTCCTCTTCCCGCGTGGTGAGCTCGTAGCACACGGGAGCGGTGCCGTCCCCCGCGTGGCAGGCCCCGGGGAGTTCGGCCGCGAAACACTCGAGACCGGCCGCCAACACCGAGGCGAGAACCTTCCCGGCCGCGAGCTCCGTCTCGCTGAACTCAGCCACATCCTGACCGCGCCACAACCCGGTGATCGCAAGGTCGTGCGGACCCCGGTGTGACCACAGAAGTGTTCCGCGGGCGATGCCCTGGGGTCGAAGGAAGTCGAACAAGAACTCCTGTGCTTCGGGCGTCCTGTCGGCCATCACACTCGCGAGCCCGTAAGCCGGATCGCCCGATTCACCGTGGAAGCTGAGGCAGGGATCGAAGCTGCAGTAGTAGCCAAGGTACTGCTCGAGAAAGCCCCCCTCGACATGCCAGGTGACTATGGTGTCTGCCTCGGGCCGGTTGGTGTGTTGATTGACCAGACCCAGAACCACGCAGTCGGCCCTCAGCATCTCGCCCATGACCCGCGCGGATTGCTGTTTGAGTTGCTGCAGGCTGCTGCACTCGATGATTGACTCACAAGCAGAGGCGAGCCCCCGAAGTCCCTGGGGCCCCACTCCCCCCGACCGGCTGGTCTCAATTCCCCGCTTCATGCCCCCGCGTACTCCCGCCTGCGTCAGCCAGGACTCACCTCATTGTAATGCCCTTTCCATACTAGGAGCGGTCCTGAATCACTTTGAATACCGGATTCCGGTGAAGAAGTGGGCGGAAACGCCGGCTGCGCCGGTGTGGGGCGACGGCCACGAGTGGCGGGGGGAGGCCCGGGTGAGCCTGCCGGGTAAGGCTAGGGCTTGAAGGAGACTTCGCCCGGGGAAGCGCTTCCGCCGCCGTCAACAGCCTCGGCCACACAGGCGGCGCCAACGACCCGGCCTCTGCGGTCACGGAGGGGGGAGAAGGTGGCTTGGATGTCTATGAGCACGCCATCCTTGTGGGGCGCACGAAGCCGGGCAGTGAACGCACCGTGAGCATCGACTCCTGCCCGTATGAGCTCACGCATATGTTCACCGTCCGCTCCCATGAACTCGCTCGCATGGTGCTGCAGCACCTCGGCCGTCGTGCGCCCGAACAGCCGCTCATACGCGGGATTCACATACTTGATGCGCGAAGCCTCGTCGGTGATCAGAATGGCTTCCGCAGACCGCTCCAGCTCGAGAGCCAAGCGGGTGCCCACGAGGGCCGCCCAATCCAGTCTCGACTCGACCACACTGTGGCTGGAGGTCTCGGGTGTGCGATCCGCACCCTTGGCGCTGCCGGCGGAGAGGAGGCTTTGCCCACACTCGGCATCCGCCACCCCGGGAAGGCTCTCCGCGCTCCCCCAGTCAAAGGGCCGGTACGAGGGCACGATGTCCATGAGCGCCTCGATGAGGCTCTGCCGGGACGCGTGGCGCTCTGCCAGCATCACGGCACGCGCAAGGTTCTCCTCGAAGTTGAGGGGCAGACCGTGTGGATCAAGAAGGGCGCTGATGTCGGCCGCTCCAGCCACATCCGACGCGCGATCCCCGTCGTCCGCCTCCGCCCCGTGTGCGGTCGCAGCCGGGCCCGCCTTCAGCCGCGGGGAACCCTCCTCGAAGGGCACGGAATAGCTACCCGGGGAGTTCTCGACCACACAGGCCATCTTGATCATGGGGTGCGCGGTGTCGAGAGTCGTCTCCCCGCGCCCAACCAGTGTCTCGTGAAGCTTCTCCCCCGGACGAAGGCCCGTGTACTCGATCTCAATATCAGGCCCGTGTCCGTCGGCCGCGAACTCGATCATACGCCGGGCGAGATCCACAATCCTCACCGGGCCGCCCATCTCCAGAATGAAGGCCCCGTAGTTGGGCAATGCTGCAGAGAGCCTTGCGCCCTCGACGGAGGGTGATCCATCCGCGGGTGACTCTGCTTCGCAGTCGAGGAGCACGGTTCCCGCCATGGCCGCCGCCTGCAGAACGAGCTGGACCGCCTCCCCGATGGACATGAAGAAACGCGTCATGTCGGGGTGGGTGATGGTGAGCGGACCCCCCTGCTCGATCTGGCGACGGAAGACGGGGATGACACTTCCCTGGCTCCCCAGGACGTTGCCGAAGCGGACCGAGACGAACCTGGTGGCAGGGTGGCGTTCCGACAGGTGCCGCACCACGTACTCACCCGCGCGCTTGGTCGCACCCATCACACTCACCGGGTCGACCGCCTTGTCGGTGGATATGTTCACGAACCGCTCCACTCCCAAGCGGCCGCTCAAATCGGCGATGATCTGTGTGCCCGTGATGTTGTTCAGTACCGCTTCATCCGGGGCGAGCTCCATGAGGGGAACATGCTTGAAGGCGGCGGCGTGGAACACCACGTGCGGCCGGTGTTCGCGGATGAGCTTCTCCATCTTGCGGCGGTCGAGAATCGAGGAGGGAGCGAGCCGGTAGGCCGAGAAGCCGCGGGATCGAAGCTCCTCGTGGAGCTCGTAGAGGGCGGATTCGTCCCTGTCCACCATGAGGATCAGCCGGGGACGGAACGTCGTTACCTGCCGGCAGATCTCCGAGCCGATGGAGCCCGCGGCGCCGGTCACCATGACCGTGACGCCCTCGAAGAGGCCGGAGAGAGAGTCCACGTCGGTCTCGACCGGGGGACGGCCGAGAAGGTCCTCGATATCGAGCGTGCGCACGTCGGCCAGCGTGACCCTCCCGTCGATGATGTCGCTCATGAAGGGGAGCGTGTGCAGGGGCAGACCGGCTTCCTTCACCTTTCCGTAGATTCTCTCCACCTGTTCGGAGGTGGCGGAGGGAATGGCAAGGAGAATCTCCGAAGCGTCCGACTCTCCGGCCAGGCGCGCCGTGTCGGCGATGGCCCCCAAGACCGGATGGTTGTGAATGCGCATCTGATGGAGGTCAGGGTTGTCGTCCACCAGCCCCACCACGTGGACACCCAACTGTCGATTCCTGTCGATCTCCCGCAGTATCATCTCCGCCGCCTGCCCCGCCCCCACGATGAGCATTCTCTTCTCCGGCGACACGTTGGCCAGACTGCGCACTTGGAGGATACGGCTGTAGAAGCGAAGTGCCACCATGCCCATCCCCGCGGCCACACCGCCGATGAGTATCACCGTGAGGGGCATGAGCCTGCCCGACCCCGGCCAGAGGGCGGAGACGGCCAGCAACACGGGGATGGAGACAAGTGTGGCCTGCACAATCCACAGGGCCTGCACCAGGCCCACATAGCGCGCGACTATCCGGTAGACACGGAAGAAGCGGTTGACGCCGATATGCACCACCACCGCAAAGGCGGCGAAGATCCAGAAACTGGAGCCAAAGACCGCATACTGACGGGGAATCTGCGCATCGAAACGGAGGGCGAGCGCCAAGTAGTAGGCCAAGAGTATGACGAACACGTCGATAGCCGCAGCCAGCAACCGCCACTTGGTGAGGGGAGCGAAGGGCCACATGAGGAGGCGCCGCCAAGGGCGGCCTCGAGGCTTGCGGCTGGCTTCCCCCATCATGTGCTCCGCATCGGTCGGAACGTACCAGAACAGCGGGTGGCAGGAACGCATGAACCCGCGCCTCTACCCAGGCAAGGGGGAGGCGGATTCGACGCTGATGCAACGAACTCATATTCTGGCGCAAAGCGAGGGGCAGGTCAAGAAGACCGCACCGCATGGACAGCCCTACGGCACACCACATAATGGCGGGGCAGGAGGTCGGCGGTGCGGGGGCTCGGTGCCACGTGAGGAAGAAGGAGCTCAGTTGTTCTCCGCGCCCCAGGCTTGGTAGCGTATGCGGGGGTTCCGCAAAGGAGGGTCAAGGTGAAAGACGGGGCGAAAGGTCCGGGCTCTGCGGGCTACCAAGGGCCGGGGTATGCGTGGGTCATTCTCATCGTGGGCACGCTGTGCCTCTTTGGGGCGGTGGGGATGGGACGATTTGCCTACGGCATGGTGCTCCCGGCCATGCAGGAAGGCCTCGGCATGAACAACACCGAGGCCGGAGCCCTCGCCACCGCCAACCTCATCGGGTACCTGGCCATGTCGGCCATCGGCGGTGCGCTGGCCACCCGCTTCGGCCCCCGGGTGGTCATCACCGTGGGCATGCTCGTCACCGGGCTGGGCATGTTACTCACCGGTCTGGCCGCCGTGCCGCTCACCGCAGCCATATGGCGTACGTTCACCGGTATCGGCGGCGGGGCGGTGAACGTTCCCACCATGGGCCTCATTCCGGCCTGGTTCGATCGCAGGCGGCGGGGGCTGGCCATCGGCATCGTGCTCGCAGGCTCCTCGGCGGGCCTCATCATAGCCGGCCCACTGGTACCTCGTATTCTGAACGCCTTCGGCGACAACGGCTGGAGGGTGTCCTGGTACATCTTTGGAGGAGTCACGCTGCTCTTGGCCGTAGCCGGTCTCATCCTCCTGCGCAACCGTCCGGACGAGAAAGCACTCATCCTGCGTGGGGGCGAACCGGGCTCCACTGTAGAGACCGCGGCGGCCTCCGAGGAGGGTGCACAGGCGAGCGAGCCGGAAAGCGCACGTCCCCGCTTCAAGGTCACTCTCGATTGGCACAAAGTATATCGCTCACCCTCCGTGTGGCATCTGGGAGTCGTATACCTGGCCTACGGCTTCTCTTACATCATTTATATGACCTTCTTCGCCAAGAGGTTGATAGCCGACATTGAGTATTCGAAGGAAGCAGCAGGTTCGCTGTTCATGCTGGTGGGTTGGCTCAGCCTCTTCTGTGGGGTGATCTGGGGTGCTTTCTCCGACCGCTTCGGGCGCAAGCCGGCGCTCATCGCCGTCTATGTGCTCCAAGCCACCGCATTCGCGCTGTTCGCCGGTAGCACCCACACGGCCGCGTTGGTCGTCTCGGCCGTGCTGTTCGGCCTCACCGCCTGGAGCATTCCCACTATCATGGCCGCCACGTGCGGCGATGCATTGGGGCCGCGGCTGGCGCCGGCGGCCCTCGGTCTCATCACCCTCTTCTTCGGGCTCGGGCAGGCGATAGGCCCCACCGTTGCCGGGGCGTTGGCCGATTCCACAGGCAACTTCTCGCTGGCCTTCTGGCTGGCCGCGGGCGTTGCCCTTCTGGGCGCGATAGGCGCAGGTACCTTGCGCCCGGCGGCCACCGGCGCAGATTGCGTCGAGGAACCGCTTCCCTGACGATGCCGTGAACAACGAGCCTCCGCACGTTCGGGATGAGACGCCGGGCCGGAGGCTGCGTGCGACCCTCGCCCTCGGTGCGCTGCTTCCATCTTTCGACCTCGGCCTCGCGGCGGTAGCGCTTCCGTCCATCGCCCGGCACTTCACCGCCGGCAGCGACGGAGTATCGTGGGTCGTCGTCATGGGCCTGCTTCTGCAGGGGAGCTTCCTGCCCTTCTTCATACGCCTGGCCGAGCGCCAAGGAGTGAAGAAGACATACGTGGCGGGGCTTGTCGTGTTCATCGCGGGAGCCGGGCTCGCGTTCTTCGCCCCCCGGCTCACCGACCTGGTCGTAGGACGGGTCGTGCAGGGCACAGGCACGGCCATGCTTCTGTCGGCGGTGCTCGCTCCGGCCTTGCGCCCGGCTCCTCGCCCCGCCTCGCTGCGGCCGGGCCCATCCATGATTGGCACAGAGGATGGGTCGGTGGTGGCCGGCACGGCGGGCGGGTTGGCCGTGGTCGGCACAGAAGGCAGGGCGACAATCGCCGGACTCGCCTTGGGTGCGGCTCTCGGGGGGGTCATCGCCGCCTTCGGCGGCTGGAGATATGTGTTTCTCGCCGGTGTGCCGATCGCGCTTGCCGCAGTCGTCTTGGGTTTTCAGGCGCTTCCCCGCCGCGGGCAGGAGCCGGGATCGGCTTCCGGGGAACCTGCACCTCCGCAGGCGCACGATTCCCCGCCTGGTGAAGGTGCCTCGAAACGGGAGGCTGCAGACCCCGGGCTCGCTGCTCCTGAGCTCACCCCTCCCATCCAGAGCTGGACGGGACAGTCATACGATGGGTGGGGAGCCTTCCACCTCTTCGCACTCTGCATAGCACTCGTTTTCGTCATTCAGCAAGGCCAATCAATGGGTTGGACCTCAGCCGCCGTGCTCATCGGCGTGGGTGCCATACCCCTCTTCGCCTTCGCCTTCGTGCGCCGGGAGCGCCGGCACCCCGAGCCGCTCTTCGACCTGAAAGCGCTCCGAGGCCGCGGGCCGGCCGACACGCTGGCCGCCTGCCTCCTCTTCTGCGCGGCTCTCGGCGGCGTGCTGTTCATCTTGCCCTTCTTCGTCGAGCACACGCTGGGCGCCGCGGCCTGGCTGTCGGGCCTCGTCGTTGCAGTCCACGCCGCCTCGCAGGCACCGGCCGAACGATTCGCACGGCTACGAGCCGGCCGCTCGCGTGAAGCGGGAGGCACAGGCGCCGTCCGGCGCCTGTGCCTCCTCGCCGCCTTCCTCGCTGCGGGGGGCTTCATCGTGGCAGCGGTATTCCTCACTCCTCTACCCGAACCCTTCGCAGCCGCCCTGGCTCTGACTCTCGCGGCGATGGTCCTGGTCGGCGTGGCCGGAGGCCTCTTCGCTCCCGCGGTGCGCTTCCTTCGGTTTCCCGGCTCCACCTCCCTCGCGCCCACAACTCGAGAGCGGCTGGTCCACACCTCGTCTCTGTTGGGTCTCGCACTCGGCGTGGCGGCTTTCGAGACAGCGGCGCGACTCACCGCTTCCTCTGAAGCCCTCGGCTCCGGGGATGCGCCGGCACTCCACGAACTCAGCGCCGGCGCCGCCCGCAGTGCCTTTGCCGTCGGGCTTGCCCTCTGCCTCCTCGTGGGCGTCGTGCTCACCATGCTCGGGTCGGAGCGGCCGTCGGCCGGGGCCGCGGGATGGACCGGGACCCCGGGCAAGCCACATGACGAAGACTGAGGACTACCGCGCAGGCGGGCAACGAGCCGGGGAGGCCCTACTGCGCCTCGGGGGAACCGGCCGTTCCGGCTAGGAATCGGCTGCGCCTCGGTCACTCACCGCCGGAAACAGGCCGCGCGCCGCAGCGGCTGCCGACATCGGCACCTCGGCCCACAGGAGCTGCTCCCCCTCCCCCGCCAGAGCCCGCACCACACCCCAGGGGTCGCAGACCAGGCTCCTGCCCCCCACCCGGTTGCCCGCACACACACCGCTCGCGTTACATCCGAGAAACACAGCCTGGTTCTCGAGCGCGCGGGCCTGGGTCAGGAGCCGCCAATGCTCGATGCGCGCGGCAGGCCAGGCGGCGGGCACCACGTACGTCTCCACACCCGCATCGAGGAGCTCCCGGAACTGTTCTGGAAAACGCACGTCGTAGCAGGTGGCCATGCCCAGCCGGCCCAGCCCGCGGGCGCGCGTACCCGGGGGAGCGCCGGCACACACCCGCTCCCTGCCCGGCCGTAGCAGGCGTTTCTCCTCGGAGTCGAAGCCGAAGAGGTGTATCTTGCGATAGACGGCTGCCACTGACCCATCGGGCTGAAGCAGCACACTGGTGTTGGCGAGGGATCCGTCGGGGCGTCGCTCCACGAAGCTTCCGGCGTGAAGCGCACAGCCGAGCTTCCGCGCCACCGTACCCGCCTGCTCCACAAACGGCCCGTGCAGGGGCTCCGCCTCCTCAGGGTAGCGGTCGAAGTGGAAGAACCCCGTCACCCAGAGCTCGGGGAGCACGACCATATCGGCCCCCTCACACGAGTGCGCCACCCACGTCCATACCCGTTCACGGCGAGCGGCCGCCGCCTCGCCGTCATCGAGGCCCACCTGTACCAGAGCGATGCGCACCATCCCGGAGTCCATTGCGGGCAGTATACGCGTGCTCGCGTAGCCCACCGTGGTCGCCACCAGCTGAGGCTTGCGCCACAGGTTGTGCTAGTGTGGAAGCGAGAGGGCTATTCACGGGTGAAGGGGAAGACGGCGTGCGCCACGACGGCGGGCCTCATGGCCTCACCATTCCCTCCCATATACTCGACAGCTGGCAGGATATCGTCGACCTGCTGGTCGACCTCATCGATGTGCCCGCCGCACTCATCATGCACGTACACGACCCTGACATCGAGGTGTTCGTGGCCAGCAGGAACGAGAGCAACCCCTACGTGGCGGGAGACTCCGAGCACGTGTGGGGATCGGGTCTGTACTGCGAGACGGTGCTCAAGACCAAAGAGAAGCTGCTCCTGCCGGACGCACGCTTAGACCCCGGGTGGGATCACAATCCGGACATCGAGCTGGGTATGATCTCGTACCTCGGCCTGCCCATCATGCTCCCCGACGGTGAGCCCTTCGGCACCATCTGCGTGCTCGACAACAGGCCGAACGGATACTCGGCACGGTACGAAGCCCTCCTTGCCAAGATGCGCGATCTCATCGAGTCCGAACTCGAGATGGTCCACGTGAACCAGATCCTCGGTGATGAACACCGGCGCCTGTCTGACTACCTGGGCGAACTACAGGCTTTGCGCGGCTTGGTGGCCATCTGCTCACACTGCAAGAGCCTCCGGGATGAAGGAGGCGCGTGGCACCCCATCGAGGAGTACTTGGTTGACCATCCTCACGCCGACTTCACCCACTCCATCTGCCCCACATGCATGAAAGAGCACTACTCGGAGTTCTAGCACGAGTCGTGAGCACCGAGTGCCGGACACACGCCGCTCCCGCCTACACGTCCGCCGCGTGCGGGTCGTGCCGCCTTATGTAGTCGAGGAGGCGACGGGTCGACTCCAACTCCACCTGGATACCGTCGTAGTCGATGATGACTCCGTGGAAGAACTCGTACACCGCCCACTCCGAGACGCCACCCCCCGGCCGTATGCCCGTGAAGAGGAACCCCATGTTCTCGAGCATGTCCGCCACCCAGGGGGTTCCCGGCCGGAGGAGATCGAGGAATACCACCACCACCCGGACCTCCTCGCGCAGTACCCGGTGAAGTTCGCGGCGGAGCTTTGCCTTCAAGCCTTCGCCGTACGCGGGGATGCGAATGGTGGCAACCGCCCGCCTGAGGTTGACCGTGGTCATGAGCACGGGCTCACCGCGGCCCAGCGGCTCACGCCGGCGTGGTGACTCACCGCGGCCCAGCGGCTCACCCCGGCCCGGCTCTTCTTGGCTGATGCCCTCGGCGGGGGACGGCACCATCTCAACGCTGACCCCCATATCCGCATAGAGTTGCGAGATCACCTCGCGCTGACGGGCGGGCGCATAGAGTCTGAGTGGGACCGGCGGCGAGAGATACTTGAAACCGATGATGACCGATCCGCGCGCACGTCTGTCCTCGTCTATGCCCCTGAACGTCGTCACCGGAGAATACGCGAGGAGAAAGCCGCAATCGATGAAGCCTATCTTGTGGCAGAACCTCTGGGTGAAGGTGTGGACCGTGACTTCCTCGATGAAGAGGCCTGCGAGGCCCCGGGCGAGCGCCTCCCCGTCGAGGAACTTGCCCAACCGGCTCGCGATCGACTGGCCACGGAACTTGGCCTTCGTGGCGGCGAGAGCCAGGTCGGCCACCCCCGGATCCTCAGGAGAGAAGACCAAAGCCGCGTGACCCGCCACCTCACCGTCCAGAGCCACTGCCACCGCGGAGTAGATGTCGCCGGAGACGTTCAACGCCGCGATACGATCTGGGTAGTACATCTGCTCGTTGACATACGTGTACCGGTAGGAGTCGTAGATGCAACGAGCCACTTCCACGGCCTGCTCGGGCTTCATCGGCACGATCTCTATCCCGGCGCGTCCCTCCACCGGAACGGTCTTCGGCGGTCCCAGAGACACCGGCGGACCCCACACAGATCCGTCGGCCACGGACTCCCCCGCCAGGTACTTCACGATGACGGTCTGCTTGCCCTTGCTGCCCAGGTTGTGGAACTCCACCTCGTCGGCGAAGCTTCGCAGGAGGAAACTGCCGAGTCCGGTCTCGCTCCGGCTGTCAAGGTCAGCCGAAGGATCGTAGTCGGCAACCAGGGAGGGATCGTGCGGCATCCCCTCGTCGTGAACCGTGAGACGCACTCCGCCGGCCACCCGCTCACAGGACACGGCAAACTCGGCTCGTTCACCGGGAGCGAACGCCCCCTCGATGACGTTGGTCACCTCCTCTTCGACGAGCAGGTCGAAACGGGCCTGCTCCTCGGGAGGAAAACCCAGCCAGGAGACATAATTGCGAACGAAAGCCTGGACCATGGGCAGAAAGGCTAGATCGTTCGGCACCGTGAGCGTGCACCGTGCCGGATCGTACTCCACCTGCGCCGCCCTCACGCGGCCTTCACTCTCAGTCACCCGCTCCACATCTACCCACCCAGGAGGTCCCACACGGCGGTGCTGAGCTCGTCGAACGTGTAGGGTTTGCCGAGGAGAACCGTGCCCCGAGCCAGCTCGGGTGCGAGATCGAGCCCAGCCGCGGCACCCGCCACGCCTGCGCCCAGGGTGCCGCTCGTGATGAGCACCGGTATCTTCGGATGCACGTCCCGCACGAACGTGACCACGTCGAGACCGTCCCCATCTACTCCCAGGCGGAGATCGGTGAGCACCAGATCAAAGGCGAGTGCCTCTTTCGCATTCCCCTCCGTCCCGTCTCCGTGTTTCCAGGCACTCCGCCCCCTGCCGACGAGTTCGACGGCTTCACTCGGTGATCCCGCAGAGGTCACCTGGAATCCGAGCGACCGCAACATGCGCGTGACCACCGCGCGCACCGTGGGTTCATCCTCCACCACGAGCACCCGCCGTCCGCGGAACTTCACCACTTGAGGCCAATCCATGGGCTCAGCGTTGTCCCGGGATTGCCCTCTTCGCTCGGGTATCCCGTCGACTCCCCGCTCTTCATCCTCCGGCCTTCCCGCCACTGCAGGGAGCGTCACAGTGAAGCAGGCGCCGCCTTCGGATCGATTCTCAGCAGTCATGGTTCCCCCGTGCCTCGCCACCACACTGCATACCACGCTGAGGCCAAGCCCTGTCCCGTCCGCCTTGGTGCTGAAGAAGGGATCGAAGATGCGTTCAGAAAGCGCCTCCGGAATGCCTGGGCCGTCGTCCGCGACCTCGAGCTCCACACGAGGCTCTCCCGGAGACTCATCCACATTCCGAAGTGACACCCGCACCTCCCCGCCCACGGGCGACGCCGCCTGGGCCGCATTGAGGATGAGGTTGCGGACCACCTGGGCCAGCTGATCGGGGTCGCCCCGTACCTCCCACAGGTCAGGGGGATCCTCGAGCACGCTGCGTACCGGCACACCGCCCTGCACCTCGGTGCCGCTCAAGACCAGGTCCATCTGCTGGCGAACGACAGAGGCAAGCCGGACCGGACGGAGCTCCGTTCCTTCTCCCCGGGCAAAGAGAAGGAGTTGGGTCACCAGGCCTCTCGCCTCCAAGACCGCCTCTTCGGCCCGCACCAGGTGCCGATGGATCGACTCGAGATCCCAGGCGACATCTTGGAGCTCCTCCCGGGCGCTCCCCGCGCTTCCGAGAATGGTGGTGAGGAGATTGTTGAAATCATGGGCCACCCCGCGGGCGAGGTCCTGCAGTGCTGTGAGACGTTCGGTCCGCGCTTCTTCGGCCAACTCCCGCCGCATCGCCGTGGTATCGCGACACACCGCACCCACTACGAAGCCCCCGTCGGTCTCGGCGCTGAAAGGCAGTAGCTGAACAGACCGTCGACTGCTACCGTCGGAGACATGCGCCTCCCCCACTCGGTTGAGCGTCATGGCGGCTTGGGTAGGTTCCCCGGCCAAGGCCGCCTCGATGGCCTCGCGGCTCTCCCGGCCCACACGTTCCCTGTCACGGCCAGGGGGGTCGCCCGGGAGGAGCCGAGCATGCAGCTCCCAGAGGGGCCTGCCGAGCGCGTCTGCGGCCGGGATGCCGAAGAACTCCTCCATCTTCGGATTCCACACCACCACGACTCCCTGCTCGTCGGTGAGAAGGAATCCGTCCTCGATGTGCCTCACGGCCCGGCTCAATCTGCCTTCGAGCTCGCCCCCATTCGCTCCTACCGGGGCGGGCTCGGGGCGGTGGGTGGGCGGGGCGGACGGGGCCGCCGAGGCGGGCGCGGGCCGGTGGGTGGGCAGGGTCTCTTGAAGGGCCCCACAGTCGCATCCCTCTGTGCGCGTTGTCGGCTTCCGCATCCATCCTCCCGACGGGTGGACCACCCTCGAGAGAGCCAAGCCACCGGCGCATCCTTCAGCCGGCGCCGATCTCAAGAGACGACGAAGGAACTCACCCGATCCTCCGTCAGACAGTCCCTTTCCTCGTTCTATCGGCGGGAGCGAGCCCGGAGTTTAGCGCACGTTGAGAACCGAGGTATCCTGTCTATGGATCATCGAGTCCGGAAGGACCGAACCGAAGACTGATGCCCACCGCCCGGGGGGAGCGGCCGGCCGGCTTCGAGGACGGCACAACGGATTTCTTGGGACTGCCGGCGGTGACCATCGGGCTGCACCACTCCAACGGAAGTCCGATGGTGCGTATTCTCGGCCCCACGACCATGGAGGAGCGGGGTGCCACCATCGCCTTTCTGTTACTCGACCCAGCCGGTGAGCCCTATGAGGTGGGAGCGGCACAGAGTGAGGCGGTTGAACAAGCCATATCGCTGCGCACCGGCTGTTTCTGCAACCCCGGAGACGGGGAGGTGGCCCATCACCTCACCCGGGACGACATGGCCCCCTGCTTCTTCACGCCGGCCCCGCCGACCTTCGACCAGCGTGGAAGCATCATCCGGCAGTCCACGGGTAAGACACCGAACACTATGCGCGTATCGCTCGGAGTGGTGTCGAATTTCGCCGACGTCTTTGCCTTTGTGCGGTTCGCAGCCGGGTTCAGAGACCGGCCGGCCCCAACAGCTACCGGCTGAGCCTGGCCGCCACCAGCCTCCCGTACTCCCGGCCCTTCTCGCACTCCTCCTCGGTGATGGGGGACTTCAGGCGAAGCGGCTCCTCCACCATGTCCATGCCCAGGATGTGCTCCATGGTGGCGAAGATGCGGCTCGGGGCCTCACCGCTCCACCCGAACGCCCCAAAGGCGGCACCCACCTTGCCCTTCAGATTGGCCTTGTCGGCCACGAAGAGAAGCTGCTTGCTGTGCTGCAGCATCTCGCCGTGATAGGTGGCGGAACCGAAGACATACCCGTCGTAGCCCTCGAGGTGCGCCGAATCCTTGATCTCGGCGCTCCCCTTCACCTCCACCTCAACTCCGGCCTCGCGCAACCCTTCGGCGATGCACGCGGCGATACCCTCCGTCGCGCTCTTCTTGGTGCTGTAGACCACCAATGCCGTGCTCATGATTCACCTCCCACGCTCGGGGGGCGTGATGGCACCTCCGCCACGATATCGCCCACTCCCCCGAGCACGTACGTCGGACGATAGGCATACTTGGCCAGGTCCTCCTCGGCAGTGTGACCGCTCAGCACCAGCACCGTATCGATCTCGGTGTGGATGCCGGCGATGATGTCGGTTTCCATGGAGTCGCCGATGAACACCGTCTCCTCACGCGAGGTACCGAGTGAGCGGAGAGCGTGGCGGATCATGAGAGGATTGGGTTTGCCGAGGAAGTAGGCGGAGCGCCCGGTGGCCCGCTCGATGGGAGCGATCATGGCCCCGCAACCGGGCAAGATGCCCTGAGCCGTGGGAAGCACCAGGTCCGGATTGGTTCCGATGAGACGGGCCCCGGCCAACACAAGCCTGATGGCGGTGGCGATCTTCTCGAAGGAGTAGGAGCTCGTCTCTCCCACCACTACGTAGTCCGGGTCGAACTCGTTCATGGTGATGCCGGCTTGGTAGAGGGCATTGGTGAGCCCGGCATCCCCGATCACGAAGGCACTGCCACCAGGACACTGGGCCGCCAGGAAGCTGGCGGTGGCCAGCGAGGCCGTGTAGAAGTTCATGGCGTCGGTCTCGATGCCCAAGCGAAGCAGCCGCTGCTGCAGCTCCTCACGAGTCCGTTGGCTGTTCTGCGTAAGGAAGAGGTAGTCTTTGTGTTCCGCCTCCAACCAGGCCACGAACTCGCGGGCTCCAGGCAGAAGCGAGTCCCCCCCGGTAGACCACCCCGTCCATGTCGCAGATGAAACCCTGTTTGGCCTGCAGCTCTCTCACGATTCTCCCCCCGGAGCCCCTGCTCATGGTCGCCACGCGAACCGGAGCAAAGCCTCCCATCAATCACGCTCACCCAGACGCGGCGGCGGTCGTCCAACCTGCACGTACCGAATCACTACTCTCTTGGAAGTATACGATGAGAGGGCGTGAGGTCCACCCATAAGAACTTCGTCAATCAGCAGGAATTCTTACGTATTGACGTGTGGCCGCCCCAAGTACCCTTCTATGTCGAATTACCACGTGCATCTCGACCCCGGCGGGACAATACTGGAAGTGTCTTGTTCGTGGCCAACGGTCGCGAACACGATCACTACGGTGCTCAAGGCCTCATGGTGCGGACACTTGAGGATAGCAGGCGTTTTCAACCATGAAGAGTCCGCGTCCGGAGTCTCACCTTTCGCGAGGATGAAGGACTATGAGACACCGCACTGCACCTCGCATCACGCTCGTTCTCTTGGCGTCACTCTTGTTCTTGATGCTATTCACCGCAACGGCACTTGCCGCTCAGAGCGTCGGCACGATGCCCACCAGCGGGATCCCTGTGGACATGGACACCTACTACAAAAGCCTCGATGGAAGGGCCGCCTATAGCAAGATTCAGGGCGCCACCAAAGCGGCGGCGTCTGAACTCGCCGCCGCCGTGCGCTCGAGCGGCGGCCGGGCCGCCGGCGTAGATGACGTGGAGTGGCTCTACGCGGACGGCTGGCGAGAGTTCACCCTGAGGGCTATCGGAGGCAAAGCCGAGATCTGGGTGGCGAACGACCTCTCCTATGGGCCCGGCGACCCCCGGCCCGCCCACGTGGTCACGCAGGAACAGGTCGACTACCTCTTCGCGGAGTTCAACGACCACATCTACCCCGGCGCCACACACTACTTCGGCCTCACGAACGATCGTGACGGCACCGGCGGCCTGTACGCCTCCTGGGGCTACGACTGGTACGCCACCGACGACCCCCAGCGCGTCATGATCCTCGTCTACAACATCGTCGACGAGAACTACGACGACCCGGAGTATCCGTTCTACGTGGCCGGCTACTTCTGGCCCGACATGAACGACACCTACGCCGACCGCAACATCATTCACATCGATTCCTACGATTGGGCGAACAGGGTGGGGCCCGACGCTGCGAGGCCGTACCTGTACGAGCAGGTGTTCACCCATGAGTACGAACACGCCATCCACTACGACCACGACCCCGATGAGGCCTCCTGGGTTGACGAGGGCCTGGCCGATCTCGCCCCCTACCTGGTGGGCTACGGGCATTCCTCCGACGCCCTCGCCTACTACACGATCTACCACCGCACTCCGCTCACCGTGTGGGGGGGCGGGCTGGAAGACTACGGCGCCAGCTATCTCTTCCAGCTCTACCTGCTGGAGAACTTCGGTGGGCCGGACTTCGTGAAGGGATTGGTGAACGACTCGACCAACGGCATCGAAGGCATCGAGAACCAACTGGCCTCCCAAGGCTACGGCGATGTCACCTTCGACGACGTATATCGGGACTGGACCCTGGCCAACTACCTGGATGACCTCGCGCTCCCCGGTGCCTCGGGAGCGCCACTCGGCTACGAGGGCCTCGACATCCCCTCCGCCGACACCTGGGGCTACTCCATCCAGTGGAGCATCAAGAACCACTACGGCTCCGACAACCGCGGCAATCTGCCCATACCCCGTTACTGGGGCGGCTACAACTCCGGCACGGTGCAGTATCCCCTCGGCGATCTCATGCCCTACGCCCCCATGTATCTGACCTACGGGGGCTTCACGCCCAAGCTGATCGCCAACCTGCGGGCACCACTGACCACCGGCGTTCCGGCTCACTCGGGCTCGCGGCAGTTGTGGGGCGGCCGGGGTGATCTCCTCTTCAACACCGCCACGCTGGCCGCACCACTCACGCTGGGAAGCGACGCCGCCCTCACCTTCTGGGCCAACTACCAGATCGAGGATGCCTGGGACTTCGGCTTCGTGCAGATCTCAACCGACGGCGGCACCACCTGGATCAGCCTCGAGAACGAAGACACCACCATCGATCACGATCCTTCGGCCATCACCACGGCAGTTGACAATCTGCCCGGCTTCACCGGCTCGAGCGGCGGTTGGGTGGAGGAGAGCTTCGACCTCTCCGCCTATGCGGGCCAGAGCGTCCTGCTGCGCTTCCTCTACATCACCGACTGGGCCACCACCGAGGCCGGGTTCTATGTGGACGACATCGTGGTGACCGACGCGACCGAGACCCTGCTGCAGGACGACCTGGAGTCAGGCTCCGGCACGTGGGATCTCGACGGCTGGCAGCACACCACCGGCCTGGCTGAGAACGACTGGGCCATGACCCTGCTCAACCCGCAGTACGTGAAGGGCAAGTTTGAGGGGATAGAGATCGTGGATGCTGAGATCGTCTCCGACGCAGAGTACCAGCGCAGTTCTGAGACCCTCGACACCTCGCTCCTCAACCGCGAGCAGGTGACCATCGTGCTCAGCAACCGGTTGCCCGAGGCCACCTCATTCCCGGCGGCCTACCGCCTGCTCGTGGAGAAGGGGAACGCCAAGAAGTAGCGCCCGCGAACCGGGAGACCCTCGCCCGGAGAACACTCGGAGGGCGGGCCGGCGGCAGTGCCGGCCCGCCCTTTCCGCGTGATGGGTCTCCCGGTGCTTACCTTCGGTGCCTCTTCTGCCGCACCGGGATGACCTCGTCGGGACGCACAGCCCGATAGCCTTCATTCCCCACCAAGTGCAGACTGATGCGGCCGTCCCGACTGAGACTGGCGTGTCGGTACCGGAAGGTGCCGCGTTCACCCCTGATGGTGAGTAGAGTGCCCGGCTCGTAGAGGTCTTCCGTGCGCCTCCCTGGGCCGGTGATGGTGGGCCCGAGCGCGAGCTGTTCGAAGCGCTCCGGCTCCGGGTCAGGATGCGACTCGGGCCGTGCCTCGGCTGCGCGGTCGTCCTGCCGTCCCGGCTCAGACACCTTCGGGCGGGGGCTCGCGTGGCTCGGCCGGGAGAGTGCCTGTAGTATCGAGCGCCTCACGCACCTTGGCCGCGAGCGCAGCCTGCGTGAAGGGCTTCTCCAAGAAATGCACTCCCTCATCGAGCACACCCCGGTGGGCGATCACGTTGGCCGTATACCCGGACATGAACAGACAACGAAGCCCGGGCCGGACGGCCTGCAATCGGGAGGCGAGTTCCCGCCCATCCATGCCCGGCATGACCACGTCGGTGACGAGTAGGTGGAGAGGCCCATCGTGAGCGGCGGCCTTCGCCAGTGCTTCGGCGGGTCGGCCGGCAGAGAGTACGCGATAGCCCAAGCCCTCGAGCTGGCGGCGGGTGAGATCAAGAATGGTCACCTCGTCCTCCACTACCAGCACCGTCTCGGAACCGCCCACAAGACTCGCCCCTATACGGGGGACAGACGGTTCTTCGACCGGGCCGCCGAAGGCAGGCAGGTAGACACGGAACGTAGAACCTCGTCCCGGTTCGCTGTAGGCAGTGATGGAGCCCGAATTCTGCTTGACGATGCCGTAGACGGTGGCCAGACCGAGCCCCGTGCCGCAGCCCACCACCTTCGTGGTGAAGAACGGATCGAACGCGCGGTCAAGGGTGGCTCGATCCATGCCCCTGCCGGTATCACTTACCGTGAGAGTCACGAAATCACCCGGCTCGAGGCCCTCCCGCCCCACGCAGTAGGCCTCGTCGAGCACCGCGTGGCCGGTCTCGATGACGATCTCACCGGCGCCGGGGGTGGCATCACGAGCGTTGACCACCAGGTTGGTGAGGAGCTGGTCGAGCTGGGAGGGGTCGAGACGTACCGACGGCAGACCGGCGGCGGGTCGCCAGGTGAGGGTGATCTGCTCACCGATCAGTCTCTCCAGCATGCCAAGGAGTCCTTCCACCCTCTCGTTGACGTCGAGTATGCGGGGGGCGATGGTCTGGCGGCGGGCAAAGGCCAAGAGTTGCCGGGTGAGATCGGCGGAACGCTCAGCCGCACCCCGCATCTCCCACACGTACTCGGCGAGCAGAGAGTCGGCGGGTACTTCAGCCAAGGCCATATCCGCGTAGCCCAGAATCGTTTGCAGCATGTTGTTGAAGTCGTGCGCCACACCTCCGGCCAAGCGGCCCACCGACTCCATGCGCTGGGACTGCAGAAGCTGCCACTCCATCTTCCTGCGCTCTTCCTCGGCCTGCCGGCGCGAGGTGATGTCGATGCCCACCCCCACGAAGAAATCCAGGGTGCCGTCTGCGCCCAACACCGGCCTCCCCCGCCACTCCACCAAGAAGGTACGCCCCGAGCGGCTCACAATGTGGTTCTCGTTCAGCGAGAACTCCCCCGCGTCTGCAATTGAGCGAAAGACCGCAGCAACGGCCGCGTGCTCCTCCTCGGGCACGAAGGTGGAGAGGTACGGCAGGCCCGACACCTCCTCTGCCGTGTACTCCACCGCTTCGAGCAGCGCCCGGTTCATCCGCAGGGTGGTGACCCGCGCGTCGATGGCCACGAAGAACACCGGCATGGTATCGAGAAGCAGTATGCTGAACTCCCGCTCCACCCGGAGCGCTTCCTCCGCCTGCACCCGATCGGTCATGTCTTCGAAGGCGCCTATACTTGCCGTGACCACGCCCTGGGCGTCATAGACGGGAGCAGACCACAGCATGATGGTGATGCGGGCTCCATCCTTGCGCTGCCGTTCCATCTTGAGCCCCAAGTGTGGCTCCCCCTCAAGTCCACGCCCGATGAGCGCGAGCGCTTCATCGCGCTTGTCGGGGGGAATGTAGGGTAGTGGCCTCCCGAGAGTCTCCTCGGCCGTCCACCCGAAGATGCGTTCGGCAGCCGGGTTCCACACCGTGACACATGCGTCCTGATCGATCTGCACGATACCGACGGGCGCATGCTCAATGAGTGCGTTCAGGCGGCTTCTGCTGTCGCGGAGTTCATCCTGCTCGCGCCGGCGCTCGGTCACATCCTGTGCCGCCCCCACTATGCCGGACACCCGCCTACTCGCCCGGTCCACAAGCGGCCGGGCATGACCTCTGAGCCGCCGCACCTCGCCGGCCTTGGTGACGACGCGGAACTCGATCACGTCGTCATCGCCGGACAGAAGCCGGCGTGCATGATCTGCAACCTCGTCTGCGTCACCGGGGTGAATGATCCCCGCCAAGCCCCCTCCGGCCTCGATCTCCGCCGGTGTGAAGCCGGTGACCTCCTCCAATCGTCCCGTCGCCCACTCCAGCCGGAAACCGTCTCCTGCCTCGGATACCGAGAAGCAGTACAAGAAGTCGGCGACCAGTTCCGATATCAGCTTGTAGGCGTCGCTGGATGAAGGAGGCCGATAGTCCATTTGTCTATCATATCCGAAGCATTGCGCCGCACATACGCGCACCGCTCACCCGGACTGACTCGGGCCTTCCACGGAGCCCCGAGAGGGAGCCAAGCGGGCTGCTGCTGGCGAGCGGTCGGCAGTAGCGAGCGGCGGGCACCATCTCAGTTTCGGGTCTGCACTTCGAGCGTCCAGTCCTTGGCGGCAGGCAACGAGTTGACGAGCACGTAGGTGCCGTCGAGGCCCGGGACCTCCTTCACCGGAGCCGACGGAATCAAGGTGAGAACGGTGGCATCCTCCATCGCGCGAAGAAGCGTGAACACATCGGCGGCGGCCTCCTCCGGCACAACAGCGACAATGACACCGTCTATGTGGCCGGCCTCCGGCATGTCGAGCACCACACGCACGTCACCCGTGACGGTGAACGCCTCGCTGATCAGAAGGCCCTCCATGTCTTGGAAGAAGGGGTCGGTCGAGCGCAATTCGGCAACGGTGGTCCAGGCTTCGCTCCCGCCCGAGCCGTCCGCTGGAGGCTCGGTGGGCGGCGTGGTCTCACCGGCAGTCTGGGCGGTGGTGGAGCTGGTGGGAAGACCGGCCGCCGCTCCACCTTCAGAGTCGCCGCAGCCCGCAAGCCCCGCCATGACCATCACCACCACAATCAACCCGACCACGAACCTGCGCATACCGTGCTCCTCCCGTGCGAATGTGAGATTCTCGGCACCCCAGACGTTCGCCGGCGCCGACTTGTTGATGCTGATCATCAATGATACGCGTTCCGCCTCGGCGCTGAGGGGCAAATCACCGCCCCGGCGGCAGAGGATTCCCACCAAGGAGCTTCGGATCCTGCTGCGGGAGTGGCGCTGACACTTGGACGCACCGGGACAATACGTCATCGTGCGACACGTAATTCACGGCGGCACAGGACCTACTTCTCCCTGTTGCGGCGCCTTACGGTGCCGAGTCCCCTACTGCTATCATCGCATCGGCCGCCACAAGGACGTGCCACGCTGCGGTGGTTCGAACCCGTTGGTTCGAACCACGCCGAGAGGAGGTTCTTCGCGTGATCGACGAACTCACCGCCCGCTTCGGGGCCCGAGCCGCCACCGTCGGCGTGATCGGCATGGGGTACGTAGGGCTGCCCCTGGCGCTCGTGTTCTGCGAAGCCGGCTTCACTGCACTCGGCTTCGACATAGACCCGGCCAAGGTCGAGCAATTGGGCCGGGGCGAATCGTACATCAGGCACATCGGACCGGAGCGCGTGGCCGCCTGTACCGCGAGCGGGCGCTTCTCGGCCACCACCGATTTCTCCCGCCTCGCCGAGTGCGACGCCGTCCTCATCTGCGTACCTACACCGCTTGGCGCACACCGGGAACCCGACCTCTCCTTCGTGCGCGACACCGCCCGCGAGGTCGCCCGCACGCTGCGGCCCGGGCAGCTCGTGGTGCTCGAGTCAACCACCTATCCCGGCACCACCGACGAGGAGATCATGCCCCTGCTGGAGGCCACCGGCCTGGAGACGCCGCGCGACTTCCTGCTCGCCTTCTCCCCCGAGCGGGAGGACCCGGGTAATCCCGACTTCGACACCCGCACCATCCCCAAAGTAGTGGGAGGGGTCAACCAGGAGTCCACCACCGCCGCCGCCGCCCTCTACGCACAGGCGCTCGACACGGTGGTGCCCGTATCGCACTCCCGGGTGGCGGAGGCGGGCAAGCTCCTCGAGAACATCTATCGCTCGGTGAACATCGCGCTCGTCAACGAACTCAAGATGACCTTCGACCGCATGGGCATCGACGTGTGGGAGGTCATCGAGGCCGCCAAGACCAAGCCGTTCGGCTTCCAAGCCTTCTACCCGGGTCCGGGCCTCGGCGGCCACTGCATTCCCCTCGACCCCTTCTACCTCTCCTGGAAGGCCAGCGAATACGGCATGTGGACCCGCTTCATCAACCTGGCCGGCGAAGTCAACACCCGCATGCCGGAGTGGGTGGTTCACAAGACGGTGGAGGCATTGAACGCCGCCGGCAAGAGCATCAAGGGCGCACGCGTGCTGGTACTGGGCCTCTCCTACAAAGCCGACATCGACGACGACCGGGAGAGCCCCAGTTACGAGATCATCGAGCTGTTGCGCGAACGGGGGGCCGAGGTGAGCTACTGCGACCCCTACTTCCCAGAGGCGCGGGCCGGTCGCAAGCACGATATCGGTCTGCAGTCGGTACCCCTCACGGCCGAGGAGTTCGCCCGCCACGATGCCGTGCTGCTCGCCACGGCTCATCGGGAATTCGCCGACCCCGCTCTCTACCGCGATACGGCCTTGGTGGTCGATACACGCCATGTGGTGCTGCCCGGATGGGGGCCGGAGGTGGTGCGGGCATGAGCGAACTCGTCTTGGTCACGGGAGGTGCGGGCTTCATCGGCTCGCACCTGGTGGGGGGCCTACTCTCCGCCGGATATCGCGTGCGGGTACTCGACAACTTCTCCACCGGCCACCGCGAGAATCTGGCCCCCGTCCTCGACGAGATCGAGCTTCTCGAGGGCGACGTGTGCGATCCCGCCGCCGTCGAGCGGGCCGTGGCCGGAGTAACCTTCGTCCTTCATCAAGCCGCCCTGCCCTCCGTGCCCCGCTCGATCAAAGACCCGCTGTTGAGTGACCGCACCAATGTGGGGGGAACCGTGGCCGTGCTCGACGCCGCCCGGCGGGCACGCGTGGAGCGAGTGGTGTACGCGTCGTCCTCCTCCGTATACGGCGACAGCCCTACGCTGCCCAAGCACGAGGACATGACTCCTCAACCCAAGTCACCCTACGCCGTGTCCAAGCTGGCGGGGGAGCACTACCTGCGGGTCTTCTACGACACGTACGGCTTGGAGACCGTGGCACTCCGCTACTTCAACGTCTTCGGGCCGCGGCAGGATCCGACCTCCCAGTACTCGGGAGTCATCGCCCGCTTCTGCATGGCGGCCCTCGCCGGGCAACCGTGCACGATCTTCGGCGACGGCGCCCATACCCGCGACTTCACCTATGTGACCAACGTGGTGCAGGCCAACCTGGCCGCCCTCACCGCCCCGGCCGCTCAGGCCGCCGGTAGGGTGATGAACGTGGCCTGCGGGGATCAGATAACTCTGCTCGAGCTGGTCGCGACGCTCGGCGATCTGGTAGGGCGCGAGCTGCCCGTGGAGTTCGCGGCGGCCCGTCCGGGCGACATCCTTCACTCCCGCGCCGACATCGAGAGGGCACGCCGCGTCCTCGGCTACGAAACGGCGGTGACGTTCCGCGAAGGCCTGGACCGGACTCTGGCGTGGTATGAGGCACGCCCGGCCTAGTCCGTCGCCCTCACGTTGATCCACCAGATGACCCGTACGCGTCCGTCGGCCTTGACCCCGCGCACGATCACGCCGCCCTCACCCGCTCTTGCCACCTCGAAGCTCTTCGAAGTCCTGTCCACGTAGGTACTTCTATGGACGGTAGGCGGACCGGCGCTGCTCAAGACCGTGCTGTCGGTATTCTCCCACTGCACGTTCACCAGCTCCAGGCTGGACGGGATATCCAGGACTATCCTGATGCGATCCCCCACCCGGACATCCTTGAACGCTCCGGCGTCGGATGAGCCCCACTCCCAGTCTGTGGGCGGACGCGTCATCCTCGGCTCCATCGCGGGCCCAATGGTATCGCGCGTCCTGTCGAGGGTTCCCGGACTGCGACCGGAACTCCCCGAGTCCGCAGGGCCGGAGCCGCCCTCGCTGGAGTCGCCCTCGCTGGAGTCGGCGCTGCCCGAGTCGTCCTCCGCAGAGCCATCGCTTGTGCGTGCGCCGCCGGTGTCGGCCTCACCACCGCTCGCTTCGGCGGCATCGGTGGTCGCGTCGGCCGCGGTGGCCTCACCTGCCGGGTCCACCATGACCTCCACATCGAAGGTGTGGTCCACGCGCCGATCCGGTCCCACGTAGTCGAGGGCGAGGAGGGTGCTGCCCGCCCGCTCGGCACGATAGACGGCGAGGTATTCACCGCCCGCGCCGGAAAGATCGGAGTCGGCGGTGAAGGTGAGGTCGCCCTGTTGGCTGAGGATGAGGATGTCGAGAGGTTGAGCCTGCCAGAGGTAGCCGGTGCTTGGGTTGCCACGCAGACGCACCACCAGAAAGTAACCCTCGGTGAGGCGCACAGCAGTGCCGTCGGCGGTCTCGTCGATGATGACAGTGTGGGAGGGCCAGGTGGTCGTGGTGGTGAGAGCTTGAGTGGTGGTGGTCGAGCCTCCACAGCCGGTGGGAACGAGAAGCCCCACAGCCAAGAGTGCGAAGACACCCACAGGGAGGAATAGCTTCATCGTGCCACGCATGACGGGCCTCCTTTCTCCAGAAAGGAGCGCGGATCGTCCCTCGATCCCCGGTCTACCTCCACTATAGCGCGGCCAACCTCAGAGGCAAGCCAAAACTCTACCTATGTGTAGCCTCTGCTGCGGCCACCGGTTCGAAGAGTCGCTTCCCGCACCAAGTGTGATGGCCTGCACCGCCGATTCGTTGCACGAAGGCTCCGCATGCTACCGTAGAGGCAGAGTGTCAGTTCCAGTGAGCGAAATCGAAACCCGAATCGCCGGGACGCAGGCTGCGCTTGTAGAGCGCCACATCGACTGCGCCATCATCGTGCAGTCGGCGGACCTCTTCTACCTCACCGGTACGGCACAGCAGAGCCACCTCCTCGTGCCGGCGGTCGGTGAGCCCTTGCTGCTGGTTCGCCGCGACCCCGTCCGTGCGCGGGCAGAATCGCCGCTGGAGCGGGTGGAGAGCTTCACGAGCTTCCGCACCTTGCCGGACTCCTTGGCGCGCCTCGGCGTCTCTGCGGAGGCGAGGCTCGGCTTGGAGCTCGACATACTCCCCGTGCTCAGTTTCCGCCGTTACGAGAAGCTGTTCCCTCAGGCCGAGCTGGTGGACTGCGGCGGGGTTCTGCGCCAACTGCGCGCCGTGAAGAGCCCCTGGGAGCTCGAGAGGCTGCGGGAGGCGGGTGGGCAGGCGGCGGCCGCCGCCCTCACCCCCGGCATGACCGAAGGGGAGCTGGCCTCCGTCGTCGCCTCCACCCTCTGGCGCGAGGGCCATTCCGGCCTCCTCCGCATGCGCGGCCTGAATCAGGAGATGCCTCTCGTGCACGTCCTTTCCGGCCCCGACGCCGGTGCCGCCACCGGTGCCGACTCTCCCTTCGGAGGCGAAGGCCGCACGGCCGCATATCCCCAGGGAGCAAGTGACCGCCCCATCGGCCGGGGAGAGGCAGTCGTCATAGACCTGGGCGCCTCAGTGGAGGGCTACATCGTCGACCAGACCCGCACCCTCTGTATCGGGCCGCTGCCCGGCGCCCTCCGCTCCGCCTACGAGACCTGCCGGAGCATCCACCACGAGACAGCCGCTGCTGCGCGTCCCGGTGTACCCTGCACCGAGGTCTACGACCTGGCCGTGCGGCGGGCCGCGGAGGCCGGCTATGAGAACACCTTCATGGGCACGTCTCCCCTGCAGGTGAGCTTCGTGGGGCACGGCATCGGGCTGGAAGTGAATGAGCTCCCCATACTCGGGCGAGGCTTCGAGGCACCGCTCGTCGCCGGCAATGTGGTCGCGGTGGAGCCCAAGATCCGCCTCCCGGGAGAGGGCGCCGTGGGCATCGAGGACACCTTCGTGGTCACGCCTGACGGCTTGGCGGCGCTCAGCACGGGCGACGAAGACGTGTGGGAGGTCTAGCGCGCAAGGCCGGCGGGTACGCGCCTCAGGCCGCTCCCTCCCTGGGCACACGCACCTCGATCCATAGGCCTCCCTCGGTCGTCACCCGTGCCGAGCGCTCGAGACCGGACTCCCTCACCAGCCTCTCTGCCTCCCCGGGGCTGAGGTGCCGCTTTCCTACGGCCTCGTTCAGCACCTTGGAACGTGCAGCTATGGGCGCGATGACTCTCTGCGGCGTCTCAGGGCCGTAGCCTCCCCCCACCCAGCCGAACCCGCCGGGCTTGAGCACCCGCGCCACCTCCCGCAAGAGAGCCGGGGTGAGAAAGAAGAAGGCACCTCTCACCGCCACCAGGTCGAAAGCACCGTCCTTGGCGGGGAGGGGCTCGAGGGCCGCCCGAAGCGTGGTGAGCCGCGACACGGTTCCGGCCCCGACCGCCTGCTCTCGCGCCCACTCGAGTACCACGTCCGACTCGTCTATCACGGTGGCTGCCAGGTCTTGGCGCGAACGTAGGACACCGACGGCCAAGCCGCCTGCGAACGGCCCCAGATCGAGGAACCTCCCGCCCCTCACAGCGGAGACCTCCAGCAGGTACTCCACCATGTACGGGTAGACGGGAAGCCATAGGGTATTGATCTCTTGGATGATCTTCTCGTCACGAATCACGACATACGCCTCTCACATCGTCACGCCTCACACCCTCTTCTCCAGGCTCGGCTCGGCGCCCTCCGTCCCCTTGCCCTCGCGGAGAGCCAGAGCGGCGAACACGACAAAGCCGGCCAGGCACACCAACGCACCTCCCACCCAGATGGCCCGAGGGGCGATAGCGTCGTTCAAGATTCCTCCGAACACCGGCCCGATGCCCGCCGCTATCCCCCACGACAGGCCGTAGATGCTCATGTAGCGGCCGCGCATGTCCGGCGGGGCGAGGTTGGCCACGAGTGCGGAGGTGGTGGGCACGAGCAGCAACTCCCCCACCGTGAGTACCACCATGCTGGCCAAGAAGGTCAGGAAGCTGCTCCCCAGGGCCACGCTCCCCACCCCTACGACGTAGAGCAGAGTCCCGAGCGCCATCACTCTGTAGGGCCGGAAGCGCCGCGACACCGCCGTCACCATGACCTGGAAGACAACCACCATGGCCGCATTGGTGGCCATGATGAAGCCGAACCGGCTCTCGGGGAGGCCGAACTGGGTCTTGGCGTAGACGGCCAGGAGCACGAACATGAGTGAGGCCCCGATGGTGACGATGATGAAGCCGCCGCACACGGCCACGAACACACGGTCGCGCGCCACGCGCAGATAGCCGCCGAACCGCTCACGCGCAACCGGGCCGAGCTCCGGAGTGCGGGGAATGGTCTCCTTGACGAAGAGGAAGGTGAAGAGGCTGTAGGCGAGCAGACCGGCGGCGGCGCAGTAGAAGATGATGCTGTAGGACTGGGTGGCCAGGAAACCCCCGATGCTCGGGCCGATGGCCACGCCCGCGTTGTTACCCATGCGCAGCACGGCGAAGGCGCTCACCCGCCTCTCCTCGGGAATGAGGTCGGCCACCATGGCGTCCACACCCACGCGGTAGACGGGGGTCACGAAGCCGCCGAGCGCCATGAGTAGGGCGAACATCCACACCGAATCGGCGAAGCTGAAGAGGAGGTAGGCGGTACCGTGGAGGGCCATACCCACGATCATGATGCCCCTCCTCCCCACCCGGTCGGCCAGCGAGCCGGCGAGAAACGTGCCCGCGAGCAGGAAGGCGGAGTTGATGGTGAGCAGGCTGGCCACGGCGGTCAACGGCAACTGCAGGCGCCGGCTCGCGTAGATCATCATGAAGGGCCAGATCATGCTGAGACCGATGGTGCTCACGAAGTTGCCGCTGAACAGCATCCAGAACTGCGCGGGGTAGCGGCCGCGCAGGCCGCCCGGTCGGCGCAGGTGGCGCAGGCCACCCAGACGCACACCACCCAGACGATGAAGGCGCTTCAGCAGGACCACCTCTCCCAGTCGGTGACCTCGACTACAAAGCCGAGAGCCAGGTTAGCACCCGGCCACCAGGCACAGCGCAGGTCATCACCGGACGCGCGTGCGCCACCTCACCGCGGCCACCCGCACCGGCGCCCACCTAGTGGGTTGCGGCATTCCGGTGCTCGGCACGCAGCACGCGATTCACGTGCGGGCAGGCGTCCCACCCACCGGTATCGGTGTGCATGCAGCGCCTGGACGGCCTCCCACACGCAGCCGTTCATACGCACGAACCAGCCTCCCGCGCCGAGAGGGATCCACAAGAGGTCGATGCCGTATGGAGTCGATTCCGTCATAGTCTGTGCCCCGTGCGTCGAGCCGCGTGGAGCATACCACCACCTCGACACGTCACGCCCTCCGCCTTCAACGCGGCAGATGGAGTACGTGCACTGCTTCAGGCGTGCATCATCACACTCCCCCGGCATCACAGCATCAAGTAGCATGATTATGCTACACTCACCGTAACCCTTCGCTTAGGAGGCATCGAGATGGCCCAGTCAGTCAAGTTACGCAAGGCGGGAGGCTCGATAGCCGCCACGCTACCCAAAGCCATGGCCGACAGGTTGAAGCTCGTCGCCGGCGACACCGTGATTGTAGTAGAGACGGACCGCGGGATTCTGCTCACCCCCTACGATCCTGAGACCGAAGAGGCGCTCTCGATCGCCGCCGAGGTGGGGCGCACCTACCGCAACGCATTGCGCGAGTTGGCGAAGTAGTCCGCGATGACCCAGCGAGAGATCCGGTGGGTGTCGCGTCTCGTTATCGATGCCGTGCAGGCCGAAATGCTGCTCATTCATGGCGGCATGCCGGGATTGCGTGATGAGAATGCACTCGAGTCGGCGCTCGTTCGGCCCCGGCAGCGCTTGGCCTACGAAGTTGACGCGGATCTCGCCGCACCGGCAGCGGCGTACGGATACGGCCTGGCACGCAACCACCCCTACCACGACGGAAACAAACGTGTCGCGTTCGTCGTGATGGCGGTGTTCCTGGGACTGAATGGACTCGAATTCACCGCGAGCGAGGCCGACGTGGTAACAACGATGGTGGCGCTGGCCTCCGGAGAGTTCGAAGAGGAGGCACTCGCCGCGTGGATCAGGTCGCAGACGATGAAGCGAAACCGGGGCTGAGTGTGTGTGGCGTGAACCGCGAGCCACGCGAATCAGGCGCGGTTCAGTCGGACGCCAAGGCGGGCCGAGAGAAGTGCGTGGCCCGGCCCGCATCTCGACCCTCACCTCGGCCCTCAGCCCACCGCTCTCCTTATGAGCGTGGCAATCCTCTTCTCTACGGCGTGTGTCAGCTCCTTGATCGCAAAAGCGGTCGGCCACATGTCGCCTTCATCCAGTTTCGCAACGTCATTGAATCCCAACGTGGCGTACCTCGAGCCGAACTTGCCCGCGCCCTGGAAGAAGCAGACCACCTTGCCACCGAGTGCATATGCGGGCATCCCGTACCATGTCTTCGGTGACAGGGCGGGCGCGTTGGCCCTGACGATCTCGTGGAGACTCAAGGCCATCTGTCGATCCGGCTCGGGCATCTCGGCGATCTTCGCGAGCACGTCGCTCTCGCCGTCCTTCTTGGAACGGGCGCTCCGGCGCGCCTCCGCGTTCACCTCTTGGGCACGCTCCTTCATGGCGGCTCGTTCTTGGGCCGAGAATCCCCCGGGCTTCGAGGTTTCCTTCTCCTGGCTCATGCGAAGCTCCTCCCCATGGGTCCCGGTAGATCCGATGCAGAGTGCCGATCAAAGAACCCGGTGACGGCCCTGACGTTACTCCGACGCGGCCGGAGTGGCAAGCGTCCCGGGCCACGATGCGCACCGCCCCACCCGTTACCCGTGTGCCGCCTCCGGCCCATCCGCACCCTCCGCGAGGGGAAACGGTCTGTCGGGGTCGATCTGGGTGAAGATGATGTCGGCCCAGAACTTCTCGTAGAATCCGGTGAGTTCCGCGAAGATGGCCGCTCTTATCTCGTCGAGTAGCGTGATGCGGGTCTCATCCGCTTCGAGACCCGTGTAGATGAACAGATACTGGGTCCTTCCACTCTTCAGCCCCCACACACGCACATCGGTCAGCCCGTACTTCTCGATGACGGGGCGGATGCGGCTCTTGACCTCGTCTTCGCATCTGTTCTCTGGGGAGACCAGCAACAGGCGCCTGAACTCCACGACGAGCACCTTGATGGGCACGGGCAGGGAGAGGATGACGAGCACCACGACCATGACCGGGTCGATGTAGGGAAGTATCTGGTCGTGCCCCATGCGAACGAGCACGACCGCGATGATCAAGGACACCGCGATGCCCAGCGTGAGCAGGCCGTCGACGGACCAGTTCTTGACCTCCAGGGCAAGGATCTCCGAACTGGTCCTCTTCTTACATGTCATGAGGAAGTAGATCTCCACAGCGTAGATCACGATACAGATGAAGATGTAGATTATGGTGAGGTCCAGGGCGATGATCCTCCCACCGGTGGTGAGCTCCTGGATATTGGTGACAAGAAACACCACCAGAAGAGTGAGCATGATGAGGCTCTTGATGATATTGAGGAACGGCTCGAAGGCCATGTAACCGAAGGGGCGGGTGCTCGTCTCGGGTGACTTGACCAGGTCTATCACCTTGAGAGAAATGAAGGCCATGATCAAGGTGACGATGGTATAGACGCCGTCGAGCATGATGGCCTGTGACTTTGCCAGGAGAGCCATGATGACGGCGCTCACGGAGAGCGCGATGCTCCCCGCCATGGATACCTTGAGCCCCCGTTTTTCGTAGTCTCTTGCGCTCTCCACGGCACCTCCCACTCCTGATGTGCTAGCAGCGCCTGCGTCGCAGGCGGCGTACGTCGCGGGCGCCCCAGTGAGTGTGGGGGCACCCCCTCCTCGAACAAGACCCCGTAGACGCCACCGTGAACACCACCGTGAGCGCCACGCGTGTGGCGGCCCCACACCAAGACGTCACGGCAACCCCGGTGCCACAGCCCCGGTTCGCGGTGTCGAGTGGAGCTCACGTGCCTCGTGGACTGAGCCCGCCTTCTTCATTCACCACGTAGGCGTCGCCACAGCGCCCGCAGAAGGTCTCGCCGGCCACTTCAGCGTCTGCCGCAAGCGGCAGCACCTCTCCGCAGCGGCACATCCACCCGGCCGGGCGCGCCGGCACCCCCAGCATCAGCCGGTAGGCGGGCACGTCCGCCGTCACCACCGCACCGGCGCCTACCAACGCATACTCCCCGATGGTGCAGCCGCACACCACGGTGCAATTGGCCCCCAGCGAGGCTCCCCGCCGCACCAGCGTGGTCTCGAAGCCCTCGTGCCGATCGACTCCCGCCCGCGGCGTCGAGACATTGGTGAACACCGCCGAGGGCCCGCAGAACACCCGCTCCTCCAGGATGACCCCCGCAAACAACGACACGTTGTTCTGGATACGGCAGCCGTCCCCCACGACCACCCCCGGCGCCACGAAGCAGTTCTGGCCGAGCACCACCCCCGCCCCTATGCGGGCACCCGCCATCACGTGACAGAAGTGCCACACCTTGCTGCCGGCCGCGATCTCAGCCCCCTCATCGACCACGGCGGTGGGATGGATGAAGGCGTCCTTGTGTATGCTTGGTTCAGTCATGCCTGGGCGCTCCAAGACGTGTGCGCATTCCTAACCCCGAGATGGGCGGGCCTACCTCGACTTCAGCACTCTCCGTGAATATCCTCTTCTTCACCTTACCCACACGCTCGCGCACAAGCCTATCCTCTCTCGCCTGCACGGCCAACTTGACCTCGTAGCATCTCAGCTCGGGTTGTTCTCCGCCTCCCGCACGCTCAATCCGTTCTGATCTCCCGTGCCCACTCCTGGTTGGACCGGTACCACTCCACCGTGCGGGCCACCCCTTCCTCAAGTGATACCTCGGGCCGCCAGCCGAGCAGCTCCCCCGCCTTCTCGATAGAGGCCCAGGTGGCCGCCACGTCGGCGGGGTGGGCGGGTCCGTACTCCAGCCGTGCTTCTCGCCCAGTGGCTGCCTCCACCAATTGAATCAGCCTCTTGAGCTCCGCCGGCTGATCTCCGCCCAGGTTGATCACCTCGTACCCCAGCGGGCGCAAGCCGGCAATGGTGCCCCGGGCGATGTCGTCCACGTAGGTGAAGTCGCGGGACTGGCCCCCATCGCCGAACACCTGCACCGGCCGCCCCTCGCTCACCCACTGTACGAAGCGAAAAACGCTCATATCGGGACGACCGGCCGGACCATAGACCGTGAAGTAGCGAAAGACCGTCACATCGAGGCCGTGCAGGAAGTGGTAGGTGTGGCAGAGGGTCTCGGCGCCCTTCTTGGAAGCGGCATAGGGGGAGAGCGGGCGGTTGGTATCGGCGTCCTCCGCGTAGGGCAGCGGATTGTGGGAGCCGTACAGGCTGGAGGTGGAGGCTAGGACGAACTTCGCCGGACCGTCCCGACGGCAGAGCTCGAGCAGGTTGAGCGTGCCGGTGATGTTGGTGTCGACGTAGACCCAAGGATTCTCCACGCTCTGGCGCACTCCCGCCCGGGCAGCCAGGTTGATCACCGCTTCGAAGGGACCACACTTCGCCCATGCCTCCTCCAGCGCCACCAGCTCGGCGATATCCACGGCCTGGAAATGGAAGCCGGCGCACGCGCCGCCCTCAGGGGCGCCGGTACGAGTCACAGACCACTCCCGCAGCTCCTGCAGGCGATGGTCTTTCATGCGGGGGTCGTATGCGTTGTTCAGGTTGTCGAATCCCACCACTGTGTGGCCGTCTTCGAGCAGTCTCCGCGCCACCACCGAACCGATGAAACCGGCCGCACCGGTCACGAGTACACTCATCGAATTCCTTCCCTCTCCGCGCGCAGATAGCGGTCACGCGGCATGCTGCCCCATTCTCTCCACCAACAATCCCAAGCCGCCAGCACCTCTCATGTGACAACCCACCATGTCGAATACCTGCGTCTTCCTCTGCACTCCCACGCTCACCCAACACGCTTGGTGGTTCCCATCGCCGGCGGGCAACACACCGGCAAACGTTAGCAGCGCAGCTGCCATTCACGAAGACCCCTTCTCATCTGCTCAAGTCGCAGACACTGCGACCCTTCCACCACCTGTGCGTGCTTCATAGCAGGGACGCTTACGCGTCACCGCGATTCTGTGCGTGCGCGCCGAATTCGGTCGGCCCTTCCGGCGGCGTCACCGGCGTGGTGCGGATACGATGCGTGAGCTCGATGGAAGGGCGCGCATCGGCGATACCGAAGCCCTCACCCGCCAGGGTGGACCGGTATACCTCGGTGTGGAGATCGGTGAAGCCGTCGCTGAACTCCACCTCGGCGCCGTCGAGCGTGAGCGAGCGGTAGGTGGTCTTGCCCGTGGCCGCAGCCTGCGCGGGAAGATCGGTCCGGTCGACCGAGAGCAGCCAGCGCACGTCCGCACGTTCGAGCTCCAGAGAGCCTCCCATGCGCCGCGGCTCAGACAGATGCACGCGCGCCTCCCGGCAGGGCCCGAAGAGCCACAACAGCAGGTCGAAGAAGTGGATGCCGATGTTCACGGCCACCCCGCCCGAGCGCTGCTCCTGGCCCTTCCAGGACACGTCGTACCAGGCGCCTCGGCTGGTGATGTAGGTGAGGTCGACCTGATGGCGACGTACCGGGCCGCCCGCCGCCGGCGCCGGCCCAGCCGCCGGCGCGCCCGGAGCCGCACGCACCTCGGCGTCCAGTCGCTTCTTGAGCGCCACGAGCGACGGATGCAGCCGCAACTGCAACACCGTGTAGATACGGCGGCCGGTCTCCTGCTCGAGTTCCTGCAGTTGGTCGAGGTTCCAGGGGTTGATGACAAGGGGCTTCTCGCAGATGGCATCGGCGCCGTTGCGCAGCGCGAGGCGGATGTGGGCGTCGTGCAGGTAGTTGGGGGTGCAGACGCTCACGTAGTCGACCGGCGTGCCGTTCAACCCCCGATGCTGTTTGTAGAGGAAACGGTCGAAGCGCTCGATCTCGGGGAAGTAGCGGACATCGAAGCCCAGGGCGTCGAGCCGGCCCACGGCGTCATGCGGGTCGGCGGCCGCGACCAGCCGCCCTCCCACGTCGCGGATAGCCTGCAGGTGCCGGGGTGCGATGTATCCGGCCACACCGATGACAGCGAAGTTCACCGCCCGTCCTCCCTTTGCTCCATGACGTACACTCGATGGGTCGACCACGCCTCCCCCGTCAGCGGCAGTCCACAATCAGAAAGCACGTCCCCTTTATACACTATGAGGAGCGTTCAGCGGCCCGGCACCACGCCTGTCTCGAAGAAAGTCCCCGCGTGCCACCCACCCCGGCCACAAGTACGCACATTGTGTGTACAATGATGAGCAGGAGGTGTATTTCATGCCTACGCCACCCACATCCGACAAGAAGACAACCCGGCTGAGCATCCGGGTGTCTCGCCGTGAGAAGGAGACCATCGAGAGGGCATCCAACCGCCTGCGCCTGAGTACGAGCGCCTTTGTGGTGCGCGAAGCCGTGTCGTCGGCCGAGCGGTTGCTCGCGGACACCACCCGCTTCGAGCTTCCACCGGACCAGTGGAAGGCATTCACCGAGCGACTGGATGCGGAGCCGCGCGAGCTTCCGGCAATTCAGCGACTGCTTCAGGAGCCCAGTCCCTTCGATGGATGACTCCCCGGCAGCAGACCCCATCCAGAGACCCACACTGCTCACAGCCGTCCACCGCGTCGACTCGTTCGACTGTGAGGTCTCCTCTCTGAACAGCTTCCTTCGACACTACGCCCTCCAGGATCAGAAAGGCGGCAAGGCCCGCACCTATGTCGCCACACGTGACGACACAGTGGTCACATACTACAGTCTCGCTCCAGGGAGCGTCGCTCCGGCGGAGGTCCCCGGCCGCGTGGCCAAGGGCCAAGGGCAGCAGCACATTCCAGTCATCCTCCTGGCTCGACTGGCGGTGGACCACACCGAGCAGGGAAAAGGACTGGGGAGCCATATGCTCCTCGATGCACTGCGCCGGGCTGTGGAGGGCGCCGAGGTGATCGGCGGACGAGCGGTGTTGGTTCATGCGGTCGACGAGCGGGCTGGTGCATTCTACCGCGCGTACGATTTCGAGCCGTCTCCCATCGACGACCTACACCTGCTCCTGCTGATGAAGGACATCCGCAGGACGCTGGGGCTCTAACATCCGTAGAACTCGGCGATGACCCCCACCACCCGCTCCGCCTGCGCGTCTTTGAGTTCCGGGTAGATGGGCAGAGCGAGCGTCTGCCGGGCGGCGAGCTCGGCCTCGGGGAAGTCGCCCCGCCGGTAGCCCAGACTCGCGAAGCACTCCTGCTCGTGCAGGGGCACGGGGTAGTAGACCTCGCAGCCCACCTGGTGTTCCCGCAGGTGAGCCAGGAGCCCGTCGCGGTCGCGCACCCGCAGCACGAACTGGTTGTAGATGTGGCGTCGTTCCGGAGCTTCATGGGGCAGCACCACCGGCGCCTCCTTGAGAGCCGGACTTCCCACACCGCCCCCGCCACCTTCCGGGCGCGCCGCCAGCCCCGCCTCCACGAACAGCCGCCGGTAGCGGGCGGCGTTGGCCTGCCGAGAGGCCGTCCACGAGTCGAGATGCGGCAGCTTCACCAAGAGCACGGCCGCCTGCAGGGCATCGAGCCGGAAGTTGGCCCCTACCAAGGCATGGTGATACTTGGGCCGGGCCCCGTGGTTGCGGAGGACGTCGAGGGTAGCCGCGAGCGCCTCGCCTTCCGTGGTCACCGCCCCGCCGTCTCCCAGGCAGCCCAAGTTCTTGGAGGGGAAGAAGCTGAAGCAGCCGATATCCCCCAGCGTGCCCGCACGTTGTCCGTGTACTTCGGCGCCGATGGCCTGGGCGGCATCCTCCACCACCCACAGCCCCCGCTCCCGGGCCGTCTGGAGCACCGGCTCCATCTCCACCATCTGGCCGAAGAGGTGCACGGGGATGATGCCCCGCGTGCGGGAGCCGAGCGCCGTCTCCAGCAGACGGGTGTCGAGGTTGAAGGTGTCCGGATCGATATCCACAAACACCGGCACCGCCCCCAAGCGGGCCACGGCCCCGACGGTGGCGAAGAAGGTGTAGGGGGTGGTGACAATCTCGTCCCCGGGCTGAACCCCAAGCGCCATGAGCGCGGCCAGGAGGGCATCGGTGCCCGAGGAGACGCCGTAGGCGAAACGGCTGTGGCAGTAGGCGGCGAGCGCGCGTTCGAACTCCTCTACCTTGGGCCCCATGATGAAGCGCTGAGATCCGAGCACCTCCTCGAAAGCAGCCCGCAGGTCGTCAGCGAGGGGGCCAAGGTGGGCCGCCAGGTCGAGGAGGGGGATGAAGGCGGCAGACGGGGTGGTTCCCGACCGTGTTTCCGGGTCCATGATCACTCCAAACACCTCCTGAATTGGATGGCACGGGCACCGGACGCATGCCCGAACACTTCCCTAACGCAGAAGCTCCCAGAAGCACACGGTGTACAACTGCAGACCGAGGGCGCCTGATGTATGCTTCGTAGACAAGTCGAATCACCAGAGACAGGACGTGACCTGATTTGCCCAAGCTGGTATTCCGAGCGCACGCTGTGCAGCGGATGTTCGAACGTCGGATAACAGTCAACATGGTACGCGAAGCGTTAGCCGACGGCGACACTCTTGCAGAATACCCTGAGGATAGCCCCTATCCAAGCCGTTTGGTGCTGGGCTGGGCCGATGAGCGCCCGCTGCATATCGTGGTCGCAGACAACACCTCCGAAAAAGAGACCATCGTAATCACTGTGTACGAGCCGGATCCCACCCGTTGGAGTGAGGGTTTCAGGAGGAGAACGTGATGAACTGTCCCATTTGCCGCAAGGGGGAGACCCATCCCGGCACTGTCACCGTTACGCTCGAGAGAGAGAGTCTCACATTCGTCGTCAAGCACGTCCCTGCCGCAGTGTGCGACAACTGTGGCGAGGAGTATCTCGACGAATCGACTGTGTCACAGGTTCTGCGAATGGCCGAAGAAGCCGTTGCTTCCGGAGTTGAGGTGGACATTCGCGCCTACAGAGCGGCCTGAGTAGCCTGCGGAGATCACCTGAACGGCAGAGGCAGACGTAAGAAACCTATGATGCCCTCAGACACCGTGCCGTCTGCTTCGAATTCGCAGCCCCCTCCACCGCAGCACCGCCACCCTCAGGCTTCGCCTCTGCCCTACCCCGTGGCCTCCGCCACCACTTCCTGCACCACGTCGGCCATCGCCTCCATGTGTTCCGCTGTCAGCGTAGGGTGCACTGGGAACATGAGTGACGTCTCCCCCAGTTCCCGTGCCACGGGCAATCGCTCGGGCGGCACGAAGCCCGTCTTCACGAACGCCTTCTCCCGATAGATCTCGGGGCATACGCCCACCCCCACCGGAACCCCACGCCGCTCGATCTCCACCAGCAGGCGGTCCCGGAACCAGCCCGCACGCAGACGCTCCGGCCGCACGAAGACGTAGTACTTGTAGTAGGGGTGGTGGATGTGCGCGGGAGGCTCGGTCACACGAAGGGCGTGCAGGCGGGAGAAGCGTTGGGCAAGGATGGACGCGTTTCGGCGCCGGGCAGCCACCCACTCCGGGAGCATGCGGAGCTGCACCCGGCCGAGCGCAGCCTGCATCTCGGTCATGCGAAGGTTGGTGCCGAAGGACTCGATGAACCAGCGGAAACCCGGAGGATGCTCACAGTGGAAGACGGCGTCGTAGCTCCGGCCGTGATCCTTGAACGACCAGCCACGCTCCCAGATCTCGGAGTCGTTCGTGGTGAGCATGCCCCCTTCGCCACCGGTGGTCATGATCTTGTCTTGGCAGAATGACCAGGCGGCGCAGTGCCCGATAGAGCCCGCAGGCCGGTCACGATAACGGGCACCGTGAGCTTGGGCGCAGTCCTCGATCACCGTGAAATTGCGGGCGCGGGCTAGGTCCATGATCTCGTCCATCTCGCACAGCCACCCGGCCAGGTGCACCACAATCACCGCCCGGGTGCGCGGCGTGACCACCGCTTCGATGGTCTCCGCCGTCAGGTTCTGGCTATCAGGGTCGACATCGGCAAACACAGGCCGTGCCCCCACCAGCACCACCGAGCTCGCAGAGGCCACGAAGGAATGCGGCGTCACCACCACTTCGTCGCCCGGCCCAACTCCGCATGCCTTAAGGGCCGCGTCAAGGGCCACCGACCCATTCATGAGCGCCACCCCGTGGGCGCAGCCCACGGCGGCGGCGAACTCGTTCTCAAAGAGGCGGCCTTCTTCCCCGGTCCAGTAGTTGACGCGGCCGGAGGAGAGAACGGAGGCCACTGCGGCCATCTCTTCCTCGGTGGGGGAGGGCCAAGGCGGCCAGGAAGGGGTAGATGGGAACGACAGCCGGTGTGCCTTCTCGGGTTTCAACGCGGCAGATCCCGCACAACACCGTCTTGGAGCAGCCGCCCCGGATTGCCGGCCACAAGTGCTTGAGCGGGGACGTCACGCAACACCATTGTCCCGGCACCCACAGTGGCCCACTCACCGATTCTTACACCCGGAGCCACAGTCGAACCGGCCCCGATCAAGGCTCCCTCGCCGACATGGACACCCCCAGTCAGCACAACCCCGGGGCACACATGCGCGTAATCACCGATAAAGCAGTCGTGATCAACTATCGCACCTGTATTCAGAATGGAGTGAGCACCAACGGTCACGTCGGGTTGAAGAGTAACTGAAGCAAACACCACGGTGCCCACTCCGACGCTCACCGACTCGTGAATACACGCTGTCGGATGGACTACACAGACCCACGTACGATCCCCAAGTCTCCGGACAATGCTGTGCCTCATCTGGTTGTCGCCAATCGCGATCACGACCGCACCGAAGATTCCCCGTGCAACGAGTTCGAGCGTACCTCTCACCTCAACGCCAAGTACATGGGTTCCAGCTTTGGAGGGTTCATCATCGTACAGGGCGAGATCAAGAAGACCACAAGCCTGGAGAGTACTGATGACGACTTTGGCGTGGCCTCCTGCCCCGAGCACCGCGATTCTTCTCCTGCCCCCGGAAGTACCTCCAGAACTCATGAGCGTTCACTCCAGGTGGAGACCAGACCTCCTGTGAACTCCGGCATGGTCGCATGCCCCCGCGCCGACACCCCTCGCCCCCCGATCACCTGAGCCACCGTCATCCACAGTATCTTCATATCCAGCCACAATGATTGGTTGTCAACGTACCAGAGATCCAGCTCGAATTTCTCCTCCCACGTGAGGGCGTTCCGGCCGTTCACCTGAGCCCATCCGGTGATACCGGGCCGCACCTCATGCCGCCGCATCTGCTCACGAGTGTAGCGGTCCAGGTACTTCATGAGCAACGGCCGCGGCCCCACCAGGCTCATGTCACCCCGGACTACATTGATCACCTCAGGAAGCTCGTCCAGGCTGGTGCGGCGAAGCAGACGACCGAGAGGAGTGAGGCGCTCCTCATCGGGGAGCGCGCGCGCCTGCTCTTCTGCCGCATCTGTCATGGTGCGGAACTTGAGGAGCGTGAAAGGCCGCCCGTGCAGCCCGGGGCGACACTGTCGAAAAAGGATTGGCGAGCCCATCCTGAGGCGGACGGCCACAGCAGTCAATAGGAGAACCGGCGTGATGACCAACAGGCCCGGAACCGAAAGCGCCAGGTCGAAGACTCGCTTGACTCTGCTGTCATTGCCGACCCTCAAACCCATGGTGCGTGATGCCCTCAGTTCCTCCCGTGCGGGCCCGAGTGAAGCCGTGAGTATTCTACAGTAGGGCCTGGTGCAGGGCGGCATTCCAAACCACATTACTCCCATTGACTCGTCAAGGCTGCAATCGACGCTCGTGGGCCCTCTCTTCGAGTTCCTGCAGTTCCAACGAAAACGCCTCTTCAAGGGGGCCAAACCTGCCTCGGCCGAGAAGCCATCGGATCTTCGCCTCTGTGTGATGCCGGTTCCGGAAGTGACCTCGAACAGCCCGGTGCAGGCTATCGTATTCTTCCGGTGAAAGCGATTCTGTCAGCCCTTCCAGACCGCCACAGTCCTGGAGCTCGTATGGATGGAGGTACACCACCGCTCTTCGGCCTCTTCTCTCAAGCGCCGACAGAGAGTAGCGCGTGTAGATCAGCGGGAAATGGCGGAGATACCCACCGCCGAGCGCAGGCAGACGCATGGGACCGATGGTTACGACGCTGAAAGGTATTTCCAGTACGGGCCCATGATGCGGTGTTGATACCACGTAAGGCCCGACTGGTGCCCCAGGGAGCCCATACCGTGAGCCTCGAAAAGGAAAGACACTGCTGGAGTAAGCGAACCCTAGTTCCGCGAGCACTTCGTACGCCCACCACGTCGAGTGTGAGATGCTCATGGCCACAGCTCGATAACCGCGCACGGGATTGCCGGATAGGTCTTCGAGAAGAGACTTCGCTCTCGCCATAGAGAGGCGGTAATCCTGTTGGTCAAGTTGATGGATTTTGTGGTGATGCCAGCCGTGCACTCCGAGCTCGTGGCCCTCGCCGGCAATTCGGCGAACCAGCTGTGGATAAACATCTGCCACTTCGCCGAGCACGAACCAAGTGGCTCGGGTTTCGTGCTCCGCACACAAACCCAGTAACGCTTCAGTATTGCGAACGACCTCGTATGTTGGCGCCGCTATCCGTCCACAGGCCAGCAAGAGCGCGGCGCTGGTGAAGTCCTCGACGTCGACCGAAAGCGCGTGCACGACAGGTAGCCTGCTCTACAGCTTGTAGTGGACGAACTGGAACGCGGCGTACCCGAGTGCGCCCGGTATCGTAAGGGGGTCCGCCGGCGCCATGAGAGCGTCAACCATGTCCCGCCGGTAACCCCCGAACCACTCCTTGACGGTGAGCTCTCGACGGCGCATGAACCACAAGGCCGACACCACATCGCGCGTGAGATGGACCCAGCGAACCCCATTCACCTGGAGAGGCGTCTTATGCACGGGTAGACCGATGAGGTCGCAGTAGTGCACCCAGAGCATATCCTTGCCGCTTGCCCTGATGAGATCTTCCCACAGCTGGGGGCGCATGTTGACTTCGATCATCTTGAATTCGCCGTCCCTCGGGTCCCACTTGAACTCGGCCCCGCCTAATCCATGCACACGAATGCGGTCAAAGAATCTTAGGCTGAGTTCTTCCACCTCAGGGCACTCGACACTCTCCGCCAAGCTTGCCGAACCATACATCGGCGGATACTGCCTGAGCTTCCTCCCGGTGAACGTATCCAGCACCTCACCGTCACGATCGAGGCAAGCCTTGAACAGATAGATTTTTGACTCCGGACCGGGAATGACCTCCTGCAGCATGGAGTCTTCCACCAGCCCCGGATAGCTCGCCATCACCATCCGCAGATCGGCGGCGGACGTAACCTCGATCACCTTCTCACCCTTGAGGGTCTGCTTCCACCTGTGAATGAGATTAGGTTTGACAATGACAGGGAAGCGGAGGACCCGCTCCACCTCATCCGGTGCAATGGGCCCTTCGTCACCGAAGATCGTGGCCGGGTATTTGATGCCGGCTTGATCGCACAGTCGGTAGAACTCCCTCTTGGCAAGGAAAGCCTCACCTTGACCGGGCGCGTAGACTGAAGCGACATGATAGTGGGCAGAGAGTACCTCGTAGTGCAGAGTGACGAATTCGATGACTGCATCTGCCGTCGGGATAAGCACCGGCATGACAGGACATTGCTCCGCGAAGTCGACCAAGAGACGCAAGAACCGATCATCCAGTCCCGCGTCATAGCCCCAGGGAGGCCGGCTCACGAGGCGTGAGAGTCGATCCACCGAGTACCCAAAGTCCGATCCGTAGACAGTGACTCCATACTTCGTAAGCACTCGCGCCACGGGCAATGCTCCACCGAGCGCAACCACCACAGGTAGGACGCGACCGGCACGGCCTCTTCTGGGGACGTTCATGCCGCGCCGACCCCGGTGGACTGAGCCCACGCATCATCCTCCGGCACCCACATGGTCGTGGAGTGGGCAGGGAGGTCAACAAGCTTCATGAATCGTCCGCCAGACTTCATCTCCACTTCAACCGGCACGGCCGTCAGTAGCCGGTCACCGGTGTTGATGACAGTCAGCCGCCCCGACTCACAGGAGACTTGAACGCATCTGGTGCGGGGACTGAGGACATCGCGCCAGTATCGACCAAGCGACGTAATAGTCGCTACGTAGAAATCCCCGTGGCAGTCGGCTAAGACATGACGGAAAAACTCCTCACTCAAATGGTAGCAGGCCTTGCTCTCGTACCCGAGCAGATGGTGGTGGGCCATGAAGATGAAAGCCCTGCCCGTGCGGCGGGCTGCATGCAGCCAGTACTTGAGCATCGCTATCTTGTAGGCGTCATTGGGATCGCCGGGGTACTTCTTGGTCAGCTCTACGAGCCGTTCGCACCCTTTCGGGTGGTGAGGCGGAACAAGCCGCAATACATTGGTGAAGGCGGACGCATCAGTGTCGCTCCCCACCTCCATTCCTGCAGCCTCGACGGCCGCAGCCGTATTACTGTCGAACACACGACCAGGAACGCCCCACGAAGTGACCTCGACCCCCAGCGTGTCCCGTATCGCCTCGGCACCACGAATGGCGTTGTCTCGCTGCTCGGTGAAGGAGTCCCCCTTCTCCCCCCGGTGCCATTCGTAATCCCCCTCCCCAATCCACGCGTGGCTCTTCCACCCGTTGGCCGGATCAGCGGCCGCATGAGTGCCAAGATGTAGGTACATGTGGTTGCCCACCTCCATCGCCGGCATACCGACCGCCCCCATGGGGAACTCTAGCTCGGAGGCAATCGTCACCTCTTCACGGAGGAACGCCGCAAAATCGTGTATCTCCTCGCTCCGCCGATCCCAGCCGAAGTGCTCGGAGAATGCCCGATGCTCTGACTCCAACAAGCTCAGCCGGGCCGATAAGAACAACGTGCTGGGCAGACGAAACCGCTCGCTGAGTTCCAAGGCCCTCTGCAATCCCGCAGCCGACTGGAATGTTGCGGGGTCGTAGAGATCTTGATCGCCTCGCCAGGCAAAACCTGCACGCGCACCACCCTTCCAACGCTCTATGGAACCGCCGACAGGAACCGCGTCATCGGCCGAGACCACCGTTCGTACGTGCAAGACGCGCACTGTTTCCTGATCGCCATGTGCCACACGCACGACCGCCTTGCCCCCTGGCCCGAGCCTGCAGGCCCGCACCGTGAGCGGAAACGTGGCCAGTTCACCCGGATCGGGGCACACGTACTCCGCACGCTCGTGTCCGTTGACCTCGATACCGAAGCCGGAGACGTTAACCGCCACGGTCAAAGGCAGTTGAGGCACCACCGCACTCGGGTTGAGCACGAGTATCTCGAAGGTCTCCTCGTGGCCCAGGGGCCAGTGACCCAACTCAAGAACGTCTCCGCGCGCAAGAACCGGACCCCGAAGCCACACGATCAGCCTGGGCAAAGGCAAGGGCACATCAAGATGACGGTAGTTGCCGTCCTGATATGCCATGTGGCCACTCTGCCACATCTCATCGACCCGGCACGCCCAAAGCCAAGCTCCGCCCATGAACAGAGTCAGCGCCAGCCCAACCCACGGACCGACGAGAAGAGCCCACGCCACCGCCAAGGATGGAAGTAGCACAATGTCAACGGCCCAACGCGACCAGCCAAGCTTTTTCGCGAGGGTCTCGTAGATGACGTTGGCCATCATTACGAACAAGCCCACGCGATAGCGCGCCAGTGGGAAAGCCTTGCCAAGAAGGAACACGGCCGTCACCACACCGGTAACCACAGCTCCCAGAGCGATCCCAGTCAACTCCCTCACCTTTTTTTGCGCTTAGGCAAGATATCTGCTCGGTGGTCGGCGTGAAACGAGCAAACCACGACACCATCGGTCAACTAGTCTGGGGCTGAAGTCGCAGTTCCCCGCCCAGGCATGCCCCTTTGGATAGAGCAGGTTAGAGACGAGGCTGCCACGCCGGGACCAAGCCGGCGTTGCCGGCAGCAACTGCCTCTATCACTGTCGAGTAGCAATCCAGAATATCAGAAAGAATCAGATGCTCTTCAACAAGGTGCCGGCCGTTCAACCCGAGCCGAGCCACGCCAACAGGATTGGTCGCCGCTTCGACGACTAGCTTCGCCAAACCTTCATGGTCCATTGCGGGCACGACCAGGCCCGCGCTGTAGTCACGAAGCAACTTCGCCTGCATTCCTCCCATAGCGGCGAGGATCGGCTTTCCGGCTCCCATGTAGTCCATGAGTTTGTTCTCGAAGTAGATGTCTATCAGTGGACTCTCGAACAAAGTCATCAGGCAGACATCGGCCGCGGCGATCAAGGCCGGCACCTCCGCCTTGGGTACGGGGTCATGGAAGTGTACGTTCGACAGCCTCATCTGCCGGGCAAGAAGCTGGAGCCCAGGCTTCGTCTGGCCTTCGCCGAACAGATCAAAACGAATGTCCCCCCTCCCTCGGAGCGCCGAGGCCGCTCGGACAACAGTCTCCACTGCCGTGACTTCTGTATGGGCACCCGCATAGAGAGCGACGAAGGCTGAGTCCCATCCCATTTCCCGCCGCTTCTGCTCTCTGGTGTCCGAAGGAATGCGAAACAGATTGGAATCAAACCCGTTTGGGAAAACGTCTACCCTGCCTGCCGGCAAACCCTTCTTCACGAGCTGCTGCTTGATTCCCGGAGTCACAGTCACCACTCGGTCGGCACTCCAATACAACGAGTCAGCCAGCCAATGAAGGGGCCGGGCCTGCAACCAAGAGATAGCCTTCTTCGCCTCCAACGCATCCGGCCAGAGATCGCGAACCTCGAGCAACCAAGGAATCCGGAAGCGCCTAGCGGCCTTTCGGGCCGACCAAGCCGTGAATAGCGGCTGCACCGAGGCCACGATAACGTCAGCCGGGCCAAGCCGCCTTCCCAGCAATGCTGCCCGGCGCGCGAAAGCTGTGTAGGACTGCAGGCGAGCGCCCAGCCCTCGGCGGATATTCCGGGGGGCACGAAGGCGATGCACCCGAACCGAGCCACCCGAAGCCAAGACCTCATGTTCCTCCGGCTCGGTCTGCTCGTTGTACACGTTGAAGTCACAGGCGATCACCTGAACCTCGTGACCACGTTCCGCAAGCGCCCACACAAGCTTGCGCGGCTGCTGACTTCCCGGTGCGTGCGGGCCGCTGAAGAACTGCTTGTAGTAGTGGATTCGCACAGCGTGCGTCAAGTGGTGGGGAACTCGCGCGCCAACCAGCGATCCAGGATGAAGACGCGGAACACGTCGGGGTCATTCTTGAGAATCATGGCCTTGACGGCTTCACGCCTTACAAACCGGTCAACCTCAAGCCGGTCTTGGTCCACCCACCTACATAGTTCGGGACGCAGATCTTTCGCCCACAAGTGCCAGTGCCCTCCAAAGCCCAGTTTCGATCTTCGTCGTCTCACGGCCTCGGGCAATATGCCTTTGAGAGCATCACGAAGCATCACCTTTCCCCGCGCTCCCTGAATCTTGTGCTCGACGGGGACGCTCAGGGCGAATTCAACCAGTCTGTGGTCAAGCAGAGGCACCCGCGACTCGACCCCATGAGCCATGGAGTTCTTGTCTTCATACCGGAGTAGGGTTGGCAGACCGAAAGTCGTGATATCGAGCACTTGCTGTTCCGCAACGCTCCCTTGCGGCCGAGGTAGAGAGTCATCTCCAAGCTGCTGTAGGAAATCATCGCGGACCAACCGTTCCTGCCTTCTTCTGAGCCAGCCTCCCCCGGGCAGATACCGCCGAGCCCCCCTCAGGTTGAACAAATGAGCGCCACCATCGGCAACCAACGACATAAGAGACGCGAGAGCTCCAGCATATCGCCCAGCTCCCAGAAGGTCAGCCAGCCTGAAGTAGAAGTACTTGGCATAGCCGCAAAGCAGCTCGTCCCCACCCTGGCCATCCAGCACGACTTTGATGCCGCGGGCCTGGACCTCCTTCATCAGGCGCCACTGCGCAAACACACCGGGACCCGCAAACGGCTCTTCCTGAGCAGCGAGGACGTCGTCGATCGATGACCAGAAGGCTCCCGGTTCAGCGTAGGCAGCCACCGCCACCACGTCCCTCTCCGCATGCAGGGCCTGCGCGTACCTCCACTCATCCATCGACGCATGCCGGTATCGGGCTGTAAACATGTGCACCGGCACATCGGCGTTCAAGGACGCCAACGCCGCCACCGAAGTAGAATCGAGGCCGCCCGACAGACAGCACCCAACCGGAACGTCGGCGCGCATTTCAATCCGGACAGAGTCTTCGAGAAGCTGCGCGAATTCCTCCGTGTTCTCGGCCAAAGACCTGTGAGCACGCTCCTCGCTCACCCGAACGGCCCAGTACCTCTCCACTCTGAGTCTTCCATCCCGGAGCCTCAAGAAGCACCCGGCCGGCAGGCGTTTCACCGGCGCGAAGAAGGTCTGCTCGGTGTGCTCCAATCTGCCCGCCACCAGAAAATCGCGGACCAGGCGCTGGTCGAGCCGGAAACCGTTAAACACAGCACGCAGGGCTCTGATCTCGGACGCAAGTCCCAAGCGTCCGCCCTGCGAGATGTAGTACAAGGGCTTCACCCCGAGTCGATCCCGTGCCGCGAAGAGAACCCGACGCACTGGATCCCACAACGCAAACGCGAAGATGCCGTTCAGGCGGGCTAGACACGCCTCTCCCCAATGTCGATAGGCATTGAGAAGCACCTCGGTGTCGCTCCTGGTAGAGAAGGAGTAGCCACATCTCTCCAGCTCGACGCGTAGTTCGACGTGGTTGTAGATTTCGCCGTTATACGTAATGCAGTGGCCATCGGCCCACATGGGTTGAGCGGCACGTTCGCTCAAATCGAGCACAGCCAGTCGTCTGTGGCCCATGACTGCCTCGGGAGCGCCGTTGTCGCCGACAAGAACTGCGACACCTCCTCCATCTGGGCCACGATGAGCCAATGACTCGGTCATCGTCCGCACCAATTCCACATCAACCGGCCGACCATCTAGCGACGCGAGTACGGCAATTCCGCACATCAGGAGCCTGCCGGCGTTCTTTGCTTTGCACGCCACCACGCGTTGATCTCGGCCCCGGTCCCGCACCACGGCCCACGGGCAGCCAGTCGGTCCAGCAACTCTTCGTAGACCCACTGCCAATCCCAGTACTCGGGCTCGTTGAAGAAATTGCCGTGCCACAGCAGACTAACCAAGCCGCCACTCTCGATCACAGGGCTGATCGCCTCCCACGCGGCGTCCAGCGCGTCACGTCCCGCGAGACGACGATGCCGAAAGAGCGTCCCATCCATGACAGTCAGTGGCAATTCGACCAGGCCGGCGTCTTCTGTTGAAACCGGCGGGATGGCCCAGAAAGGCCTGTCTCGGCCCCCATAAGGGCCCGGGTATGACTGATCGCCAAAGGTGGCGTCGTAGGCGAACCCAGCCCCTAGTTGAGCACGCCACGTAGGTTCGCCGGAGAAGCGCAGCAGGTGATTGCGTATCCCGCTGATCTCCACGTCAAAAGCCTCTTGGAGTGCTTCGCGGCTCTCCGCGTACGCTGCGGAGTCGTTGAAGCGATAATAGCCACCGTGCAGGCCGATCTCGCAGCCTGCCTCCTTGATGAGCCGGACAATAGCGTGAATGCCGGGGTCACCGATACAGAAACGAGCCCCCTGCCGTGCCCAGTAGCGGTCGTGAAGGATGAAGAAAGTGGACCGAAAGCCATGACGTCGTTCGATGTCCAGGATCGTCTCGAAATCCTTCGTCGAAGACTTCGGCCGCACGAGGGAACGCCCGACCCGCCGCACGGCAAGGGCCACGGAGCCCCGCTCTCCAGAAACCAACACTCGCCGGATATGGTTGAGATCAGCCAACACTCGCCACATCTCTCTGTCACGAATCTGATCGATATCGTGTGAGAGAAAGAGCGCAAACCGCGCGCCATTGGGCCAGTGAGTCATGAAAGCGCAGTCCCCCAGCGGTTCCCGCGACACCACTAGGCGTCACGACTGCGATTGGAGTGGATCCGCCCAGAGCAGTGCAACGATCTTGAGCCCCGTTGAGAGCCCAGAAAACAAGGGTCCTTTCGTAGAAGATCGGGTGTCACATGCACAGAAGGCAATCCAGAGGTGCGGAAAGAAGCACCACCAAAGCTCAGTTCGAACTGCGCGCGCAAGCTACCGAATCAAGCGCACCCCATGCGGCGTCTAAGACAAACGGCACGACATCGAGAACCATCCACCAAGAGCCAGAACAATACTGTGCAGTTGACCGGCAGTGAATTCGCAAGTCCTGGGGACCTACCAAGTGCGCATCATGGCGCTTCCTCCCTCGGCACACCGTACTCCTGCAATTCACAAACAAGAGACTGGAAATCATGTTCCCTTAGGTACTCAAAGAGGATGCTCTGTGCCTCATCGGCATTGCTGCAGACCGCAATTACTAGGGACTCTAGCAATTCGTCGCGTTCCTCCCGCGGTAGCCCAGACAGAACGCGCTCAAGTGACTGCAAGTCCACACGGGTCGAATCGTGCCACATCGCGTTTGGCCCCATTTCCCCTCTCAAGTCTGTGAACCGGTCTGCCGCAAGAGCTAGGGACACGATAGCAGGCCGACATCGTCAATGGCAACGGGTAATCTGGACGAGGGGACCAACCGAATCAGAACACATGCTGGCGTACTAATCGCAAGTTCTTGGTGTTGGTCTTGACCCGACTCCGTTGACACTCAAGAATTGGACCACTACGGTCCAGAAGGTAGTGTCGACGTGGCCCACACGCCAGAGTTCAGGCAGGAGGCGGTGCGTCTCTACCGGGTGAGTCAGCGGGGCATCCGATCATGTGCCTCGCAACTGGGGGTCTCCCCGGCCACGCTTCGTGCCTGGGTTGGCCAAGCGCCGTGAGGTGAGAATCCTCGAGGAAGAGAAGGAGATCCTCCGCAAGACCGCACTTTTCGCTTAAGGAGACCGATCGGCGCACATGAAGTTCCGCCAGCCCGCTCCACCGTGAGCACGAGTGTCACCATAGGCCGCAGTCACGGAGGGTACCCAGCTGAGTAATCATCCACTTTCTGCACAGCTACCATGGTGCCCCCGCGCGTGGAGGCACAAGACAGTGGCTGCGTGACCCGGGACGTTCAGGCGGCAAGCACACATGACAGGTTAGGCTGCAGGAGCGTCAACTGACTGAGCCCCTGCTGACGTAGGCCCGCCACGAGTTCCCCCAGAACTTGGCGTTCAGCACCAGTTCAAAAATGCTCATCCCCTCGACTATCTCCCTGCATTTTGGGTAGTTGTAGACAAGGTATGCTTGCCTTGGGTAGTCACGCAAGGAGGCACGAATGTTATCCATCACCGCCTGCATGACGGTGTCTTTGAAGGGAAAGTAGAAGTAGAACACCGATTGGCAAGGTTCAATGCGATACGTAGCAGCGTCGCCGTGGACAAGGTTGAAGCGGGTCCTCATCTTGCTGAGACCGAGGTAGCGCCGCACGTTGTTCTGGGCCACATCATGTAGTTCGGCTGCGAACTCCACGCCGCTCACATGCTCAAAACCATACTCGCTTGCCATGATGAGGACGCGCCCCTTGCCGCAGCCGAAGTCAACGAAACCCTGGCCACCAGTGGGTATGCGCAGGTGGGACATGACTGCCCAGAACTCGCGCACGCGCGTGGGATGATACTCAACTGCGTGATCAAGGTTGGCGCCGCCGGTGTCCAGGCCTTGCAGGTCCACGACTCCGCGCGTATGCACGCGCCAGGTCATGTCAAAAACCACGTCGGCTCCCAAGGTGAGAGCATGGTCCAGGCTCCCCAGAAGTCCTCGGTTGTGCAAGCTGCTCGTGGTACGGCGGGCAACGTCGCGCAGTGTACTCACCCCGGGAGTGAGGCCGGCCGCGCGCGCACTGGGCGTTACTCCGCTTCGACCCATAGCCCCTCTACCTGCCGCTGTCCGCGGAACCTGCGAGCATGGACTTCCAACCACCGGTGCAGAACACATGCTTGATGAGCTGATACACACTTAGCCCCAGCCGTCCTTTCAGGGTAATGCAGCGACTCCGTGACAAGTAGCCAACGACCTCGGCGCCGAAGCTCCTCTTAAAAGCGGCTATGCCTTCGATCTCCGCCCCCACCATATCGTACCGGCAGCCCCTCTCGTGGGCCCACATTATAGTCTCCCACTCAATGAGGCTGGAGGCCCGGAGACTAGCGCACTCGCGATCGAAGGCCCCATCAACCCCGAAGATGGTATCCTCACCTAACAGATAGATCCCTGCCGCTATCAGCCTGTCTTCCCCATAAGCGGCTAGGAACCTCGCCCCGCCCGCCTCGCCAAGTCCAGCATAAAGATTCGTGTAAAATGCCCGAGGAGCTGGAGGCGGAAGACCTTGGCGAGCGAACGTACGTACAACCAGAGCATGGTACGCGGCGATAGTCTCCTCATCGGGGGAGGTCCAGGCAGTAACAACACCTTCCCTCGTCGCTTTGCGCACCTGCCTCCGGGTGCTCTCTTTGAGGCTGTTCCACAGCTCAGTCGGGGCGCAACGCGCATCTACCACTGCCGTACGCTTGCAGTCTTCAGCCAGCAGCGCGCCCGCGTCGCCGTTGGGTGGTAGAGACAACTGGAGAATGTCCGCGCGTAGGCTCGCGCGCAGGGCTTCCCACAACTGAACCAATGGGAGTCCCTGCTGCGTTGTGTAAACCGGACCCAGGTAAGGGGTGTAGAAACCCCGCAGCGGTGAGCCGACCATGCGGAACCCCTTCACCGCCAACGACATCAAAGGTATGAATCCCTGCCTTTCCCCGCCACTAACGATCGCGTACGGCTCAATGGTGAGCCTAGGCCACGTGTCGGTCAGCACCTGCCACCAGCGAGGGTCATGATAAGGCAGGGCCGAAGAAGCCAAGACTGCCTCGGCCACGGCGTCGCCTGCGGCAGGCTCGATAGTGACCGCGGGGCAGGCGCTCACGCCACTGCTTTCCGCAGACCCGGGCCTGGGGCGAAACTGAGCTCGGAGAGGGTTGATGCCGTCACGGCCCAGTTGAAGGCGCTGCAGATTCGGTGCCGGTCGCTCGCACCCACGCGTTGGTGATGCTCCGGAGCGCCGGTCCGGACTTGTATCTGCACCACAAGGAGAGCGGTCGATCCCGCGTGGAGTGTTTGGGCCGGCGCACGAACCCAATACTCACTAATCAGCGGAGGTACGTCCGAGCTGATGACCAGCACAGCGAGGGCCATATGGTGGGCGTGCTCTGCCGTGAGGGTCTCCCGTACCTTGCAAGTGTCCTCGGAAGGCTTCAGGTCGCTCCCGGCCGCCCCCATCCAGACGAGCCAGTCGACGCAGGGAGGTCGATTCACCACGTCAATGGTCTCCTTGAGTCAGCCCTGGGCGATGAACGACCGACCGCATTTCCGCCCGCTGCCCCAGAGGCAGCAACCACCTGCCGTAGATTGCCGCAAGATTGGTTCAGCTCAAGACCGACTCGACAATAGCAGTCGACGGGGGAAAGACGAAGATAGTCACGTGCCAGCACGCAGATGCCTCTCATACGCCTTCCTCGGCATGTCCGGGAAAGCAAGGGGCGACCGTCCACCTGCTCACACAGTTCCCTCGTCGAGGCATGCACCAAGAACAGCGTAGACTCGATACAACTCCCGCTCCATTCTTTCCCAGTTCCAACGGTCCCTAACAGCAGCCAATCCGCTTTGGCCCATTCGCCCGCAACGCTCGGGGTCCGCTAGCAACTCTAGTACGTTCCGGGCCAACTCCTCCGGACGCGTCGAGTCATAAAGAACCCCGGCTTCAGTCTGACTTAGAAAGTGAGCGATCGAAGGTACATCGGCAGCTACAACAGGAAGCCCACAGGCCATGTACTCGAATAGCTTAATAGGGATGTTTCTCTTGTACTTCTCTGTGGGTTGCAAGGGTATCAAGCCTATGAGGCTACTCTTCATATGATAGGCAAGCTGAGTGTGTGGCACCCACTCCACAATCTCAATATTGCCCAGTACTCCTTTCGCAACGGCCCTCGCCCGAGCCTCGGCCTTGAGGGCCGGCTTATCGAGGCCTATCAGCCTCAGCAGTATAGCCGGCTCCGACTTGGCGATGAGTGACAATGCGTCGATCATATGGAATAGCCCCCGGTCGGCACTCATTGTCCCCTGGTAGATGATTGGGACACGATCGGCGTACTTGGCCTTCACCGCCTTGACTTCAGTCTCATTCGTCTCGAAGATCTCAAGAGGAGGGTAGTTGAACACGGTGTTTGCCCTCACTCCCGTGACTGCAAAAGAGCGCTCCGTTGGTTTGTCCGCGGTGACGACCTGATGGGCACACCTCACGAAGTGTTTCTCCAAGAAATCCACTGCTCTCGCCACGCTAGGGCGAAGCAGCCTCGGGATGACCTCTCTTGTGAGGAACTGCTCTGGGTAAGCCTCGTGCGAATCGTAGATGATCTTCGCCCGCGTTAGGAGACGAAGAAAGGGAATCGCCGCCACGAGATCGAGGTCATGGACGTGGCAGAAATCTGGCTGCTCCCTCCGAACCTCTCGCACGGCCTCCACCAGACTCAAGCTTCTTCCAAGAAGACCCCGTCGGCGAGGAAGCGGCCGGTACCTGACAGGCGGCGGCCAGGAAAGCAGCTCACCATCATCAGGCGCGATCATGACCACTTCCATGCGCTTCGCCAGACTCAGCGCCTGCTTGTAGTAGATGCGATCATCTTGGGCGGCATGACGGGTTGTGACCAGTGCCGCCCTCACGAGTGATACCTCTGCACAAGCTCCTCCATCCAAGCCGTGACACGACGAGCCCTGTCGTTGATATCGAATTGCCGTGCCTTCTTGAGGCAGGCCTCGGACATGCGCCTGCGGAGGACAGGGTCATTCTTGAGCAGAAGGATGGCCTCACGGATGGCACGAACATCAGTAGGATCCACTCGTATCGCTACTTCGTCATCCACAATGTCATCCATGTACCGGCCGTTGCTGGTCACGATGGGGAGGCCGCAGGCCATGGCTTCGATAACCGCGTTGCAGGAGCCTTCTGCCAAGCTTGGCATGACAAACACATCAGCAGCAGACAGCACACCAGGAATATCCGCATGCGGCAGTGCCTGACGAAACACTATATTCGGTGATGTAGGCACACAAGACCCCGAACCCACAAAGAGGGCTGCTATTCCGTCAAGTCCGCGGACAGCGTCATCCAAGACCGAGACTCCCTTTTCGCTCTTGAAACCACCCACGTAGGCAACCGCAATGGTGTTGTTCCGCACACCGTATCTCTCACGGACCTGATGCCTCGGTGCCTGACGAAACCTTCCAAGATCGACGCCGTTTGGAAAGACCCGAATCTTGTCCGGTGGTATGTCTAGCTCATCGATCAGCCTTCTCTTGATGAGCGACGAGACCGCCAACACACCCGTTACTTTCCGAAAGTCTCTCTTGGCCCGGTCGAAGCCTACAGGCTCGACCGTCCAGAATGTCCCCTCTCCAACACCAAGCACACACGGTATGCGGAGCCGCTCCCCTAGTTTCACTGCCGTGCGCCCGGACGGGTAGAGGAAGTGGCCATAGACAAGACTGGGGCCATCCTGGACAAACCGTGCCGCCCGAATCGCCGTCCGCTGGAAGCTCAGATTAGTCATCGCACCCGTGTGTACGACTCCCAAATCACGACTTGAGTACGAGACATACAGCGGGCGATGCACACACACTGAGGAAGCGTGTCCTGCTTGCTCAACGTCCAAGCGGCCTGGATACGCGCCATACCGGATACTGAAGATGCTGGTGGGAGCCACCAAGTCGCACTGATGCCCTTGTCTGGCCATTGCCCAGACGAACTCCCTCACGAAAGTGCCTCGATAGGGCTGAGCCTGACTCGGATAATTGCTTGTGACAAACAGTATGTTCAATGTGGACTTGAATGAGAATGGTGCGGCAACGAGGAGCAACGGGAAGCCCTCCTGCTTGACTGCAGTTCCCCAAGCAGCATTTTCACCCTCAGATTGGCGCATGCGTTCTGATGGTACGCTCCGCTTTCAAAGAGCCATTCCGCGGTTGATGTATCCCTTCTCCACACGCCTGTGTGGGCATTCGTCAAGACATCCTTAAGCCCTACAATAGCCTGCAATTCGTTTACCAAGAACTCAGGCCTGCCTGTGCGGCTTGGCTCCTTGAACACGTCAAGTGTAATATGGCGGAATCCACCAGCATCAGTCACCAGCCTGGCGAAGTCCAGCATACCCTTAGGCGGTTCCGCCCACTCAATTGCCCCCGATCCGGATGCGTAATCGCCCACTCGGGTCTTCCTTCTGCACAGGAAATGGCGCCCAATCCGCACCACACGCCATTCGAAATCGTGCGGGACGAACTCCTGAAAGAGGAGGGCGCCCTTCTCGCGCCCCCTCATGTCTCCAGTCAATCGGGGGATACCCCGGCCAAATGATTGGACCACCAACCGCTCGGCAGATCGGCGATCCCGTAGTACGAAGACGCCGCTCGAAGCGGCACCGGCGTCGGTCTTCGCTACCATAGGGTACTCTGCCCCCCGACAGAACTCCATGGCTTCATCACGATGAACAAAGACCCACGTGGCCGGGTGCGGGACATCGTGAGCAACAAGCCAGTCGTGCATCCGCCGCTTGCTCTCCCACAGATAGAGCTCCTCGAACGTAGGGCATAGAAGTGCTCCCACGTCCTTGCTGAGACACCACAAACGTTCCTCGAACACCCGGTGCTGAATGTCGGCCAGGGTAGGGGGGGTTGCCAAGAACGCGGCGCAGCCGGAACCCACCACACGAGGAAGCCAATCGGAAGCCAGAAGATCGATCACCTTGTAGCCGACCTTCAGATCCCTGCAGGCCGCCACGTTGAACGCGAACGTGTACCCTCCGTCGAAGAAGATCCCGAGAGTGGGCCTGTGGAGGGGGCGGTACTCCGACTCCAAGGGGATCTCACCGCCCAGCCGCTCCACTGCCTCCCTGCGCAGCTGTTCACTGCGGTAGTCCGTGTACGGACCGTGGTTCTTGAGGAATGCTTTGAGGCTGGTCGGCAACACACGGCGTAAGCGATCGCCGTGCAGCCAATTCAACGTTGGGAGTCTCGAAGCGAGTGCCATTCGAGGCCTGATTCTATCAGCCGAGGTCGATGTATGCTCGGTTGGGGTGAAGGAATTCCGCTATGTAGAGAGTCCGGTCACGGGTGACTTGATCCCGAAGAAGCACCTCGATGTCGAGCGGCAATTCCAGCCCCCTCAGTAAGCGGAGTGACTCGGCAAAGCGCTGGTTCAGAGACGGGATACCTGCCGACTTCTTGCCAGCTCGTCTTGCCATCACTTGGTGACGCACGCGACGCAGCCACAGCGGCATCGATGCCGCTGCCGAATCACGCAGCACGTGACGCTTTGCACTCCAGGCAAAGCTGTGCCCGTACGAACTGGGCACTTCTGCCAACCTCTTGTTGATGCGAGCAATCAAGGCTGCTTCGAACTGCCCGTGTGCGCCCACGAAGGGAGTGGCGGCAAGAGCGGCAGCGCTCACCACCCCGTCCGCGAATGGCATCAAGGCCGGAGCCACGCGATTCTCGGCGGACAAGCGCGGCCCGGCGAAGTACGGCAGCCACACGTTGCGATACCAGCGCCGAGCCAAGGATCGATCAATGTGTTTCTGTGTGCCGGTACCCATCAACTCACCATACTTCACAGCCATTCGCCGCTGGAACACGTCACACTCGCTGTCTGACCAGAAGCATCGAGCCACTCGGGGCCCCACCACGTAGTGCCAGAACCAATCAGTGAACGATGCGCTGTAGCGAGGGAGGCGTTCCCGATTGCGATACAGTTCGCCGCCGAGGCCGTTGAGGTTCATGGCTGCTTGGCCTACACACTCAAGATGCACACGAGCCGTGTGGACGTCCGCAAAGGTGCCCATCGTGTCGTTTGTGCGGCCGTCGTAGTACACGAGAGCATCATCGATGTTGACCCCGAGGGCGCTCTCGTCAAGCTGCGCCAGGGGCCGTACTGGAATATCCCTCAGCTCCAGCCCGGCTACCGCAGCAAGTTCCCCTGCCACGACTTGTTCTCTGTGGTGGTTCGGAGAGCTGAACGTGAACGGAGAAACAGCGATCCCTGCTTCGAGGGCCAACGCAAGCATCAGGCGGCTGTCGTAGCCTCCCGACAACCCCATGCTGACACCGCCAGCCCCGGCCATGTCAGCTATCCGGCGAAACCGTTCTCTGAGAACATCGACTTGAAGGTCGATACAGAAGCGCCTGCGTGTCCATTTCCCCGGTGCCCTGGGCCTGGCGGCCTGCGAATGACTGAGAACCATGCGCTGACCCAGTACCGAGACTGTGCCGCAGCCATCGAGCCGCTCAACGCCTTGGAACAACGTGTCTCTGCCGCTCACCGCTCCTATGATCAGCTGTTCGATGAGCGCATTGCGATTGACAGGGTACTTGCGTCCAGACTTCCGCACAACCACAGCAAGCGAGGAAGAGAAGACACCGGTCAGCCGATCTCCGAACACCGCATAGAGGCCGCCTGCATCGGTCACAATCTCAACAGCTCCCGGGGACGTAACGATGCAGCAGAGTTCTTCGGGCACGTGAGCAGCCTTTGCAACAACGGGCGCCTGTTGTCCACCCAAGCGCAAAGCAACCAAGAAGTCGGCCCTATGGGGACTTGATTCGGCAGAGATGCTCGGCTCGGGTGGCAAGCCACCATGAGCGGTTGTCATCGCCTCAACCAAGAAAGATGCCGATGGGGTTGCCCGACTCGGCCTTCTCTACCTAGGAAGGTTCCCACGAACGCCCCAAGAACGACTATGTTGTAGAAATCCGTATATCGAGAGAAACCGACCATCAACCACAGAAGCAGCGCCGTGAAGGTGAGGAAGGCTCCCCAGTCGAGCCTCTCGATCCCTGAAGTGCCTCGCGACACACGACGCGCTCTTCGAAACGCTGCGACATAGATGGAGAAGTAGAGAAGCGCCCCTATCAGCCCTGTTGAGGCAAGCACATCCACAAAATCCGAGTGGGCAACAGCACCCATTGTGAGCATCTGATTCTGAAACCCTACGCCGGCAAGAGGGTACTCCAGAAAAAGCCGCAGCCCTTGTTCCGTAAGTCTTTCACGGGTAGCCAGCCCCGCTTGGCCGCCCGTCTCCTCGACCGCACGCCAGCGCTCGGCCATGGCAGAGCCGTCCCACGCATAGCTGGCAACTACACCCGCGGTGGCAATCGCAAGAATCAGGAGCACGCGCAGGAGCGCGCGCCGGCCGCCGGCCAGACCGACCCTTTCAGAAGCGAGCAGCCACACTGCCACCACGATGACAACCGCCACGCTCATCTTGCGAGAACCAGTGAACAGAAGCATGAACACAAACATAGGTATCGGCACTAGGGCTAGGAGCGTGGAGCTCCATCTGACCGCCCGTTCCCCCAGATAGAGGGCCCCCAACACCGCGAACACGAACACTTGGCCGGTGAAGTTCGGGTTCTCCCCGGTCACGCTCATGCGACCACCTTCATCCCTAATAGTGGCCAGCACGTCCGCATCCACCCATGCCAGCAGTGCGAAGAACAACCCGATGGCCCATAGCCCGCTCATCACCAGCCGAAGGTCGGGCTGCCGCCGGTGGGCTGCCGCCACAGCCCAGAAGAGAACGCCGGTCTGAAGCACCGTCCAAGCGTGACGAAGAGCGAGGTCGACGTCGGCGGCCACCACCACAGCGCTGAGTGCCGCCCAGAGAACGAACGCGAAGTAGAGCTTGACCTCAGTGGCAACCCGACCACTCTTCGCGAGGTCGTAGACAATGAACGCCACCAGAACGCCCCCGAGTGCTTTGAGCGCGGCTGGCAGGAAGTCCTGTGAGAGAGCAGACCCTGAAGCGGCGAGAAGAAGAAGACTCAGCGCAATCAGTTTGCTTACCGTGGCAGGCGTGAGAGCCGGCCTACGCTGCATCGATTGACCAAAGCGGATGGTTTGGGGCACCTCAAGCCCTCCTTTTGGACCCGGCGGGATACTCACCCTCCCTCTCTCAGCCGGTCTCGCTCAAGAGCACCAATCAACAACTCCGATGGGCATCGCATCGTAGGTGGTCTTCCACAGTCAGCCCGTGTCTCCTCAACAGGACTCCGAACCAACCGAGCCGTCGCCTCCGGAGCGTTCGGACCAGTAGCAGCTTAGGGAGCGTTAAGAGACTGACCTGTTCTTCTCTCCGTTTGTCGATCACCTGGGCCCATTCATGATTCTCTGTGCCTCGCCATGGGTTACTCTCTTGATTGACCGCCCTCTACCCATTTCCGCCGCGAGGAGAAGCGTCCTATTACTAGACCGACTGCGTCTCGCAGAAGCAGTCGGCCCGCTCATCAATCGAAAGCGTCACGAGGATAGCGTCGCAATAGCCCGGGTAGGCAAAACTCACTGGTCTATCAGAGACGATACCATGAGTCGTTGCCGACAGCCACGCGGCAAGTGCAAGAGCCGCTTCCCGCGGCCATGGAGCCTACGCGTCGGGCATACTATGTTGCCCCACCTCCATGCCGCTGCCGCCTTTCGTTGCGTAGTGGATGCAAAGGAGCGCAGTACACCAGCTCACTGCCTGCGCCAGTGCATAGCCGAACGCCACTCCCTCTATGGGGTTTAGAAACAGGTGAAAGAAGAAAAACACCAGTACCAAGGTGCCTAGCACACGCACTGAAGTATACATCGCCATCCATTTCCAAGCTTTGAGGCTATTCAAAGCATTCACTGAGATTAATGCTCCTTGAAACACACCACCCATAAGAGCCCAACCTATGGCATTCACTCCATAGCTGTATTCTGGCAAGAATTTCTCTATAACCCATGGCATTGCTATGTATATAACCGCTATCACTGGCGTTGATATCAACACACTATAAATAGAAGTCCTCCATGCTAAGTTCCAAACCTTATGCCTATTACCACTATTTCCAAGCATATACGACATCCTTGGGTATATATACTGTGCCATAGCACTAGGCACAACAATCATGATACTCATTGTGGCTGCTACGGGCGCATATAAACCCACCATTTGCACATTGCCCTCATGAAGAAGCACAACCCTCGGCAGGGTAGCTGCAATGCTGGCAACATATCCGAAGGCAAACAGAGGAACCCCGGTCTTCATTAGTTCTAGCAGAACACGAGGATCGAGACTCACCGGTACCCGAAAAGGCCTCCAGTGATGCCTCATAATGGCAGAGAACACTGCCAACACAGCGAAGCGCACTGCAAGACCGGGGTACTTCAGATAATAGACGACGGGCAGCGTGACAAGGGCCATGACCGTCTCCGCCACTACGATATGCGAAAGCTTGCGGAAGGCCTGCCGCGCCCGATACGTTGCGCCAAGGAATTGCTGGTACGTGGACGATGCCACGCCTACAAAGACAGCCGCGAGGGCCCAGCGCACTTGTGACTGCTCGACAACAAAGACTGTGAGAACCCCTCCGGTCACGAGAAGCCCGCCTAGAATGAGAGCAAAGCTCTGACATGTGGCCACGAAGGCCAACGCAGAAGAATCCCCCTTGCCCAGCCGGTATGGCAGTTCCCTATTCAGGCCGTTGAAGACCCCCGCCTGCACGAAGCTGCTATAGGTGCCAACCAAGAGGAGAGACTGCCACAGCCCTATGTCCTCGGGGGCAATCCATCTGAGGACAATGAACCCCGCGAACATCGTTGCCAGGCTGAAGGCACTCGATGCAAGGCTGAAGTACGCAAATACACCATGACCAGCGATGGTGCTCCGAGCCTTCGCAACCGCACGTCTGCCAACAGATGAAGACCATGCTCTACCCATGGCCGCTCAGAGAAACACTACCCCCCTCGTGACAGCAGGAGGTAGTCCGCTGACTGTCCGCCAAGCAGCGGGATGCGCCCTCGCGACCGATACGCTCTCGCACCCCATCATGGCAGCATAGAAACCCACCGAGGATAGAATGAAGTAGACGGAAAGAGCGCGGCCACGACTCAAACACAGATTCTCCAAGATCACATCGTTCAGCTCAATTGGGCGGATGTTATGCTCTATGCTCACCCCCTCAAACAGAAGCTTCAGCCGCCTCCGTTCCTCCTGCTGCTGATTAGGATGAAACTTGTACGCCACGCTCTCAAATCTTCCGCTCCAACATTCATTGGCCAGACGGCAGATGGCATCCCGAAGAAATTCCTCAGACGTGCTACCCCCGTCGAAAACAAACAACGCCTGTACATCTTCATATCCTTCGAGACGTGCAAAAGGCCACCCTATGACTTCCTTCCTGTCTATACCTGGGAATGCCGCCTCATGACAGCATATTGCCGTTAAGAACTTGGGATGTGAAGTATAGTAAGTGCCTACCCCAAAATGACCAATTCTGCCAGCAGAACTTGTCAATGCAAGATACCTACGCATTCTTTCTTTTATCGACGAATCCATTGTAGTATTCTTTATGGTATATGCCGCCATGCCTTCTTCAACGATGTGATATCCTATGCAGTTCTTTCCGCCTATTAGGCTCTGTGCGAGCCAACTCCTAGTCGTATTTGCATAACATATGTATTCACATTTATTGAAGACTTCATGTGGTATCCTGTTAATCCTCTTAATCTCGTGATTAAGCGCTAATCCATAACTTCGGTAGATTCTATTGTCATAGTAAACGCATTGCGCTACTGATGTACTGTTTGTTACAAGAGGAAAGTTGGGCCGCTGCGAATAAATCAATAGACAGTCTTCTTCTTTAAGACCGTATTCAGCCATAATATGTCTTGCCATAAGCTCGACAAAGGCATTGTTTATGGTGAATATGTGCTTCATCTTCTCTTAGGTCGAAGTCTTGGGCGAGCGATTCCCTGGGGCCTGCGCACTGGTTTCCACGGTATTACCAACGATTCACTGTCCCACGTCGCGGCGGAGGAAAGGTGATCATCCGCGCCTAAGAAGGGAGATAACGCGCTCTTGCTGCCTCACTGCGAGCCCCACTGAGCTGGGCAGACTCAGGGCAGTCTTGTGGAGATGCCTTGCGACTTCACCGCCACACTTCTGCATTCCCTCGTGCGTAGGACTCAGGTGCATAGGCTGCCATAGCGGCCGCGTCTGGATACCCTTCTCCGCCAGCAACTCAAGCAGCGATCTACTGTCTCGGCCATATTCCTGGGCGTCGATGAGCACCGTTGAGAGCCACCACGAACTCTGAGCCCACTCGGCTTCCCGCATGAGTTCTACTCCGCCTACGCCGGCGAAGCCTTCGCGATAGGCCGCGGCGATTCGTTTCTTGGCCGCCAGGTAGTCGTCCACGGCCTCCATCTGTGCGACACCCATGGCCGCCTGGATGTTGGTCAGCCGGTAGTTGTATCCAACCTCACCGTGCACGAACTCCACGGGGTCGTCTTTGGCCTGCGTGGTCAGATACCGAGCCCTCGACGCCCACTCGGTGTTGTCGGTGACGAGCATGCCACCGCCGCCGGTGGTGATGAGCTTGTTCCCGTTGAAGCTGAAGCAGGCCACGTCACCCAGACTGCCTACGCGACGCCCCTTGTAGAGGGCGCCCAGGCTCTCGGAGGCATCCTCGATCACAACAAGTCCGTAGCGGTCGGCCAACCCCAGCAGGGGGTCCATGTCGCAGGGGTGCCCCAGAATGTGAACCGGCAAGACGGCTTTGACCCGCCGACCGGTTGTGCTGTTGCGCAGTCCGTCCTTCTCGAGGATGCATTCCCGGGCTAAGAAATCCTCGACCTTGGCAGGATCCATCTGCCAGTAATCGGGTTCGGCATCAATGAGGACCGGCCACGCACCTACATACCGTATGGCGTTGACGGGCGCAATGAACGTGAGATCAGAAACCAGCACCTCGTCATCGGCCTCGACCCCGGCCACCAGGAGCGCCACATGCAGTGCCGCGGTACCGTTCACGGTGGCCACGGCATGGCGGCAACCCACGTACTCGGCCACCATGCGCTCGAACCGCTCCACGTAGCTCCCCACCGAAGACACCCAGTTGGTGTCCAAGCAGTCCTTGATGTACTTCCACTCGTTGCCCGCAAGGTGGGGCTCGCAGAGCGGGATGTGGGCAGGCGATTCAGACATGGTATCGCTCGGGCTCGTAGAGGTGTATATGCGCCTCCAGCCATTGCGCGGTGCGAAGGAGTCCCTCCTCGAGTCGAGTCTCAGGAGACCAGCCAAGGAGTTCTCCGGCTTTCGCCGGGTCGGAAAGAAGTACCAGGACTTCGCTCGCGTCGGGGCGCAGGCGGCCCGGGTCCTGAACCACCTGAGCCGCCATGCCCAGAACCCGGCAGGCGGCGTCGAAAAGATCGCCTATGGCCACCGCCCGGCCCACCCCGAGCTGGATGACCTCACCCTCGATACCCTCAACGTCGCCCGCCTTCACGAAACCCTCCACGGTGTCGGCTACGTAGGTGAGGTCGCGCTTCGTGTCCAGTCTGCCCAGGTGTATCTCCCTGCTGCCCGAGAGAAGCTGCACCAGCATGGTGGGCAGCACGGCCCGCGTGGACTGCCTAGGGCCGTAGGTGTTGAAGGGGCGCAGAGTCACGACCGGCACCTCGAAAGACGCGTGGTAGGCCTCACAGAGCTTGTCGGCGGCGATCTTGGTGGCGCTGTAGGGAGACTGCCCCTGCAGAGGATGGGACTCGCGGATGGGTACGGTGTGCGGCGTGCCGTATACCTCGCTCGTCGAGGTGTGTACCACCCGATGGCAGCCCGCACGACGAGCGGCTTCGAGCACGTTCAGCGTGCCCTTGACATTCGTGTCCACGAACGACTCCGGAGCCACGTAGCTGTAGGGGATGGCGATGAGGGCGGCCAAGTGGAAGACCACATCCACTCCCGCCACAGCCTGCTCCACGAAACGAGCGTCTCGGATGTCTCCCAAGCGCACGTCGAGCGACTGCTTCACCTCGAGGTCGCTTCCGTCCAGCCACCCCCAGGAGCCGTTGGAGTTGTAGAAACAGAAGGCACGAACCTCAGCCCCCAGAGCCACCAGCCGCTCGGCCAGGTGGCTGCCGATGAAGCCGTCCGCGCCCGTCACAAGCACCCTGCGGCCTGCCCAGCTCACACCCACTCCTCTTGGCCCCGGGCGCGGAGAAGATCCTCGCGCCGGCCGACGTCGAGCCAGTCATCATCGATCCGGAATACTCCAACTGCCTCGCCCCGTGCCAGGCAGTCTTCCAGGAGGCCCGGCATGGAGAACTCCGAACCTGCGGGCACTCTCTGCGGGAGGCGCGGGTCCAGCACATAGATGCCGGCGTTCACGTCACACACAAGGGTGGGTTTCTCGGTGAGCCCAACGGCACGAGGGCCGTCACTCTCTATCACGCCAAACGGCACCGTGTGCGAGTACTCGCGAATGCCCACCGTGGCCACATGCCCGCCCTCGCTGTGATGGGCAAGCATTCGCCCTACATCGAACTGCGTGAGAAGATCACCATTCACCACGATCAGGGGTTCGGTGGGGGACTCACTGAGAAGGGAGAGCGCCCCCGCAGTCCCCAGTGGTTTCTCCTCGCGTAGGTAGTCGATCTCGCAGCCAAGGCGAGAGCCGTCACCGAAGTGCCCCTCAACCACCTCAGCTTTGTAGTGCACCGAGACAAAGACCCGCCTGATGCCAAAGCCCACCAAGTGAAGGATGATTCTCTCCAGGATGGGGCGCCCCGCCACTTTGACCATGGGCTTCGGCACGTCATCGGTGATTGGGTGCAGGCGCTGACCACGCCCGCCGGCCATCACAACGGCCCAGTTGGGGCGGCAGACGGCCCCAATCATCTCCCTAAGCAAATGCAGCCCCAACAGACGACCATCGCCGTCAACGATGGGTATCTGCTGGAAGCCGAATGCCCTCATCAGGTCAAGGGCTTCCGCTCGACCAGATTCGGGTCCAATAGCCGTGAACTCGTGATTCATCACTGACGAAACGGGAGCCAGAAGAGACACACCACTCAAGATCGCCCTCCGAGCATCTCCGTCCGTCAACGTGCCGACCAACCGGCCGGTGCTGTCAACTACCAACGCAATCTCTGCGCCGCCAACCCCGATGACCTGCATCCCGTCGCGGAGCGACGCATCCGCTTTCACGGTCAGATGATCAATCATGGAGACCACCTCTGCGAGCGAGCAGCCAGCCGGGCTCGTTCTCCTCTCCGAGAACCATCAATCATCGCGGTAGAAGATCAACCTCTCCATCTTGCTGCCATGGAGGTCACGATGTTCTCGTCGCCAAAGACACTCCAGCTCCTCGTACGTATCCTCGTCATGCACACGCCTTCCGATGTGAAACTGATGGCGCAGAGTTGACATGGATTTCTTGAAATACAGCAGTGAATCCTCTGCATCTCCCGACGTGCCTCCCCCAAGGTGCAAATGGCTTAGGCCCTCTTGCGCTCCCAAAAGCGCCGCTTTATGAAGCATCAGATTGACAGCGCCCGGGATTCCCCCTTCGCTGAGGCTGGCCGACAAGTGGTAATGCATCCAGCGCGCCCCCTTAAGAAACAGGCCTGCCGCCAAGAGTCGCCCGTCGCGCTTAACACCAATGACAACTCCAGTCCTTTCCAAAAGGCTGTACAGGTTCTCGAAATACGCCTCATCCCAATGATAATAGCCTGGGGCCCCAATTCTTATCATTGTATGGCTGTAGAGAGTACGGAACTCGTCGAAAGCAGGACGGCCAGACAAGGTTACTGCAACACCACCGGCTTTAACGCACCTTCTAATCATGTTTCTGGCTTTCGAAGAATAGGGCTGCCCTCCAGCCCCGACATCAATCAGGTCAATAGAGACCGTCTCTCGGTCATAGGTGCGAATCACCCGCTCAGGTAGCAGTCGCTCGTTCTTCAGTAGAGGATGAAGCCGCACGAATTCTGCGACCACATACTGGCTCTTGCACCACTCGTCATATGCTCCCCACGCACTTTCCAAGAAACGGGGGCTCACACATGTGCTCCCGGGTCCCGCGTACCCATAGGCGCTCTCAATGTCAGCAGCCGGGAAGGTCAAGATGGAATGCCCGATTTGAGATAGTCTCCGAAGGACAAAGGGGTGGACGAGGATCTCGCCACCCTCCTCGTAGACGTATAAACATGGACTTGCAGTTGGGCCTCGCGCATGCAGTGCCACCCATTCGGGTGTGAAGTACAAGTCCCTGTAGACTACGGGGAGCCTGGCCAGAATACCGTGCCATGCCATTCTGTCCCGGACAGCGTCAAGTACCCGGCAATCCACTAGACCACAGACCTTACGATTTCTGCCAATCTCTCCATGTCACCGCACTCGTATCTCTGGTCAATTGGAAGCGTCAGGAGACTCCGTGAGAGCATGGCGGAAGTAGGAAAACTGCTCGCGCTCACATCCTGGGCCAACGGCCAGTGGACCGCGCAGAAAACGCGGCGCTCGGCCAGCATCCTTCTGATCTTGTCTCTGTCGCGAAGCTTAACCACATAGCCAAGAGGCACAACACTCGTGGGCAGTCTGTCGAACAGGGGCTCGACATGACCCGCGAGACACTCATTGAGAGCGACCCAGTTTCTTCTGCGCGAAGAACCTACGCCCCGCCAGTCAACTCTTCGAATCAAACTCGCCGCCAGCGTTGTTATCTCGGTTGGATCGCAGTTGCCGTCGAGATAACCTTCGATCTCAGCGAAGGACGCAAGGTAGAAGCTCTCCAAGTCCCGATTGACTGGCTGTTCCGAGTGGCTCATGTACGTGCCCTTCACAAGCCTGGAGGCAAGAGACTGCCACGCCATCCGCTCCAACTCGCTGGATGCACCAGGTGTGTAGTCGGCCAGACTTGACCACCCACACAGCGTAACGGGTGCGAACTTGCGGGGACTGAGGACCACATGATGCCCAGCCGTGCGCTCGGCTGGCCAATGGCTCAGAAGAGCTTGGCATGCATCTTCTACTACCGGAGAATCAAACTCAGCATTCTGCGCGAAGACCTGAATGGCCTCGCTGCGCCAGCCGAAGTAGTCTACGAAGAGGACAGCCGCCCTTCTAGGTGGATCCGGTTCGGGAGACAAGTCCCACCCAACGGGATAGTATGAGCAATCAAGCCCACTTGCCTTCGCCGCAGCAACAACACTTCCGCATATGAACGCGGGAAGATGAACGCGATGAACCCCTTTTCCGCGCAAGGCCCGAAACACCAGCGAGAGGGCTCCCCTTCCGCTCGATGTCCATCGCCCGACAACACCCTTGGTCAATTGACGCAAGTCTTGGGAAATCGCTGAGGGTAGTCCGTTGAGCTCCATCTCTCCGCCCATGCAGTAGCGTCGATGAATCCCTTCCTGCTGCCCCTCCCGATGACGAGGTTGAATAGACACCCCTAGACTAACCCCAGTACTCTAACGCTGCCGAGACTTGCAGATACTCCTCACGCGTTATCCCAACGACGAGAGCTTCCCAATAGCGATTTCTGCGCCAGTACGCGTTCTTCTTTCGTCCCTCCACGCTCCAACCGCACTTGTCGCAGTAGAGATGGATGGATGGATGATTGTACTCGATGATAGTGCCGTCAAGCCTTTCCAGGGCAAGCTCTTCGAAAGCATGGCGCATTACTGCCATGACGGTATCCGTTCCGTAACCCTTGCCGTGAGTCTGCCTTTGCCCCAGCATCATCCCATGAAAAGCATTGCGGTCTTTCCAATTGATGTCGAGAAGACTGGCTGTCCCAACAAGCCCCTCGGCCGGTGTTTCGATGGCAAACCGCTTGCTCGACAAGTCCCGGTGACTTCTGCGCAGCCAGGTCTCCATATCGTCAAGCGAAGCAGGGAAATGCCAGCCTCCGAGGCAGTCTTGAATGGCCGGATCATTGCTCCAGCGTTGTAATGCTGGCAAATCATAGCGCTCGATGGCTCTGAGACAAACGGTCTTACCTCTGATCTCCATGGCACGTCACCCCTCGTACAAGTGGAACGGCTTCGGCTTCCGGGCTACCGCGAGGTCCAAATCTCGCAGTGCTTGCACCACCAAGCGTTCAGTCGGCCCAACCAAGTCGCTTTCGAATCGCGCAACCTGCATTCTGTAGCTCTCGTCGAACAAGGCCCTCCGCATTCCTGCGAGAATCTCCTTCGCTTGGTAACCCACGTTAACCGCACACGCATATCCTTCACGGCCTCGTTGTCTCTCTCCGATGTTCACCACAGGAAGGTCAACACTCGCTGCTTCGATCACACCGCAACTCGAGTTGCCCACCAACACTCCTGCGTGCGCCATAATGCTTGCGAACATCTCCCGGCTTGCGGGGGGCGGCAGCAACTTCAGTTGCGGATGGTGCAAAGACCACGAGCGCATGTGATCAAGGATCACGCGGCCGCCTGCGTCATCATTCGGATTAGCGAGGAGCGTTGGGAGCCCAGTCGCCACCACAGCCTCAAGAGTTGCCGTGATCTGCTGCTCAGTCTCTTCCCAGCACTGCGTGACAGGATGCTGGATAACAAGCACGTACGGCTGCCCCACGGGTAGTCCATATGCAGAACACACATGGTCCCTCGAATAGCGCGCATCTTTGCTGATGTCCGCTCCCGGAAGCCCGGCAATGATTACTCGATCGGGAGGCTCCCCCATCTGGACTATCCGTCGAGCGTGTTCTTCACACGCAGGCAGATGATAGTGAGCCAGCTTCGTAATTGCGTGCCTGAAGCTGTCGTCGATCGAGCCGGAGAGACTCCCCCCGCAAAGATGTACCACCACCCGATTCTGAAGCGCTGCCGCCAAGGCAGCGGCCACCTGCTCGCCCCGGTCACCCAATGTCAGCACTACGTCGGGTTCGAACTCCGCAAGTTCGACTGCCATTCCCTCCAGCATCTTCCCGATCGAGATTGCCATGGCGACCGGACTGTCTCCCTCCGTGTGCGCGGGGACTCGGCCCACTACTGCAAGCCCGTCACGACAGATCTCTTCGATGGTGTCACCATGCACGGCCTGAAGATGCATGCCGGTCACAATCACCCCAAGCTCGAACACGGGTTCCTCGTTTATCCTGGCAAGCGTGGACCTCATGGGCCCATAATCTGCACGCGTACCCGATATATAGGCAATACGTCTCACTCAAGCATTCCCCATGTGATGACACTGTCCTCAGGAATGGCCGTCTTGGCCTTCCGCCCAATTGCCTTGTGCCAATCGACCGGGCTAATACCCGTGCCCGGCCTCTTGAAGGTAACATGGGTCATCGACAATGGCTCACCAGCCGCGATGGCTTCTCGAGACACAAGACTACGACGAGCCGCTAGTTGCACACCCACCTCGGACGCCTGTACGCGTTTGCTTGTCTCACCCAGCGATTGCTCGGCAAGCCTAAGCGAGTGCACGAACTGATTTAGCTCGCCTGGGTCAAGCGACATTGCATGGTCCGGCCCCGGTAGAGACTTATCCAGCGTGAAGTGCTTCTCAACAATCGATGCACCCAAGGCCAAGGCAACAGTTGCCGCAATAGTCCCTGGAGCGTGATCGCTGTAGCCAACAACAGTTGCGAATGCACGGCGCATGCTTGTCATAGCCCTCAGATTGAGGTCCTCATGCCCCGCTGGGTAGCTTGAGACGCAATGCAGAAGGGCAAGGCGGTCCCGAGACTTGCCGATGACTTCCACGGCCCGCTCAATGTCACGCATATCGGCCATCCCGCAACTTAGGATGATCGGGACCCTTTTCGTTGCCATGTAGTCAAGCAGAGGCAAGTTCGTGATCTCGCCCGAACCCACCTTCAGTGCAGAGCCTCCAATCCCCGAGGTATAGAAATCGACCGCTTCTTGGTCAAAACACGATGCTAGGTACATAATCCCAACTTCTTGGCAATGATCACGAATGACCAAGTGATCACACCAAGGCATTTCGTAATCCGATGCCATTGCTGCCATTGTTGCAGCATGGGTGGTCTTCTTCTGGTATTCCGCCAGGCCTGCGTTGCGCGTGACCTGCTCATCGGTCCGGTAGAGCTGGAACTTCACCGCATCCGCCCCGGCTTCAGCAGCTGCGTCCACCAGCTGCAGCGCCATCTCCAGCGAGCCGTTGTGATTCACCCCCGCCTCCGCAATGATGAAGCAAGGATGGCCCGGCCCAATCTTCCTCCCCCCAATCTCAATAGCTGGGACTGGACGAGCGTCAAGCACGGCTTCCGCAACAGCAAGATCCCAAGGCGCATCTATGTCAACCGAACGCTCGCGAGGCATGACTAAGCCTCGGGTATCGTTGGTCCAGAAGCCCCGTGTGCGAATCTGTTCGGGAGAAGCTACGTAGATGGCTCCGCTGGGACAGAACGAGCCTTCTGCCAACTGCCGGCGAGCCACCGTCTCGCGTGCAATCATCTCTATGCGAGAATCGAGGCCCAGCCGACAGCACCACTCCACGGGATGGTCGAGCTCTGCCACGGCAACCACAGGCGAACTGGATCGAGAGAAGAGCTCCAATGCGGCGAGCACGTCTTTGGGTGCGGTGAGCGGGCTGGTGGGTTGAAGGAGAGCCACGGCACCGAAATCCTCTTCGACGTGATCGAGCGCATGCCGAACGACATCAATCGAGCTGGCGTCATCAGTCGCCAGCTCCACCGGCCGAATGAAAGGCACCTCGGCGCCCCACGTGACCGCAGCATCCGCTATCGCGGCATCGTCGGTAGAGCATACTACGCGAGAGCCAGGATGATACTGGGCGGCTCGCAGCGCCAACCTCGCCGCCCAACCGACGAGGGGAATGCCGGCCAGAAGAGCCAGATTCTTGCCGGGGAACCCTTTCGAGCCACCTCTTGCGGGTATGAGAAAGAGGGTCTTCACTTGAGGGAGCCGCCTCGCTTCGATGTCATCATGGCCCGCATCACTGTGGACACGCCGATAATAACACCATGACACCAACACCCACTCACAGTGCGGCAGAAACCAGCCATTTGCCGCACATATACGACCTGGTGTGGTACCTGAGCGACCCGGAGTCGCCACCTCCCAACAAGCCCCTCCTGGCGAATGCGCTTCGCCAAGCCGGTTTCCCCGAACCCGCGGGGCCGGCCCACAAGTGGCACGAGGCCTTGACTGACCGACTCGTCGACGCCCCCTGGGAGGGAGTGCGGCAGGACGTGGAGAGATTCCTCGAAAGGCCGGCCGACCTCTGGATGGTGGAGAAGGAGGCCGTGCTCGCCATGCTTGCACAACAACAGCAGGGGCGATGACTGCGGCGAGGAGCTCCCCCACTTGCCGCTCTGCATCACGGGCAAGCCACGGATGCGCGCAAGAGCGGGAGCCGTTCCCTGCCCGCAGACCTCACTGGACGCTCATCCATACCCCTCAGGAAGGCACGTGATGCCCTCACCGGAGTGAACACCCCGCATGCGACGCAGCACTGCCTTCGCCCGCAGAGCGAGAGACAACAACGGCCGTGGAAGCCAGTACGCGGCGAGAAGCACCATCCGCTCGCGCCTGAAGCGGGTATTTGCACGTGTAAGCCTGAGCACGTCCCGCGCCCAACGGCGGTTCCCCTGCAGGATGTGGTGCCGCGCCAGCCCCAGCCTGAGCTTCACCACGTAGTCGTCCACGGCCTCCCGGGATGACGACACCGGCATGGTGCCGGTTCGAAGCAGACCTTCCAGGGAGCACGCTGCCGCCACATCCGGACCAACCGGAACGAGGTTGCAGGCTCGATTATCCGCAGAAAGATGGTAGATGGAGAGAGTGGCGGGAGTCCATGCAACAGGATAGTGAAACGCTATCCTCGCCCACATCTCGAGATCCCCGCCGCGCCTCACTCCCAATGGAAACCCGCCCACCTCTTCGAACACCCTTCTGGGAACCATCACCGCGGAGGCGCAGATCGGGGAAGGACCGAGCGCCGCCCGGAAGTAGTCATCGATCAGCCCAATTCCCTGGTGCTGCGCATCAGAGGCAAACGCCGGTCGGCGCATGGTTCCGTTCTCGCACCAAGAATATGCGGTGCCGAACATACCGGCCTGGGGGAACCGCTCGTACGCTTCAAGAACGGTGGATAGAAAGTCAGGTAGCCATTCATCGTCGGCATCGAGCAAGGCTACCAATTCGGCCTGGGCCTCGGCTATCCCGCGATTACGCGCAGCGCTCTCACCCGCGTTCTCCTGTCGCAGCAGGCGCACACGTGGGTCACCCACCACACCCACCACATCTGCCCCGCCGTCGGTGGAGCCGTCGTCCACCACGAGGACCTCGAAGTCACGGAAGCTCTGGGCAAGGACGGAGTTGAGGGCCCGCTTTATGTGGCGCTCCTTGGCAAAGAGCGGGATGACCACCGAAACCTTGACACGCGCCGCGTCCGCAGTTGGTCGCGGAGCATCATGTGCCCCCGTCGGCACACGCTCTCCCGTCATCGACGCCTCAGACAGTGCTTGGGCATGTCTCTCAGAACGTACACTCCTATACCGGTGAGGAAACTCCACGCTCTGCGAGTGTTCAGGAGAAGACCCGCACCCAGGGAGGGTAGCGTGCTCAAGGCCACCCACCAACGGCGGGCACGAAAGGCATGGTAACAGACCCTCATCCGGTTGGCATTACGCGCCCTTGGGTTGCGTGCGAGAGCAGCCCGGTGCTTATGGCAATACTTCATCCAACCCTCAAGCTGCCTGCCGTCGTCCGAGGTGATTCGGTCGGGGCCGAAGCGGTAGAGGACCAGTGGTTCCGGAATGGCCACGAACGTTCCCTCAAGGGCCACGCGATAGTAGAAGTCGAGGTCCTGCAGGGAGGGGAAGTCCTCATCCGTGCCCCCGACCTCAACCGCCACCTTCCTGCGCACCACCGCGCAGCTGAAGCCGCCAAACGCCTGGTGATGAAGGAGGCGCGCCGACACCTCCCCCTCAAAACCCAGGCAGACGTTGTCTAGAACCGTGGTGCCGGCGGCATCGATGTGGCTGCGGCCCGAGTAGATGAGCACGCAGTCTTCGTCGACTTCCCGCGCCTTCTCGTGCACGGTTGCGAGCTTCTCGGGCAGCCAGAGATCGTCGTCGTCCAGGAAGGCAATCCACGCGCCCCGGGCTGCTAATATGCCCGTATTGCGCGCCCCGTTGGCCCCGGGGGTGCGCTCGTTGAAGCACACCTTCAGGCGCGGATCATCGTAGTCGGCCAACACCTGCCGCGCAGGCACCTCCGAGCCATCGTCGACCACCAGCAGTTCGAAGTCAGCATATGTCTGCGCAAGCACGCTGTCTACGGCTTGGCGCAGCAAGTGAGGCCGGTTGTGAGTAGGGATAATGACGGTGAAAAACACCCGAGATCTGCGATGCCCCTCTGCCATGCACCTCCGCCCAACCTGCTCCGGCCTCATCACGGCACCTGCGCGCCATCATGTTCTCTTCTTTTCAGCCACCAAAGAAGGAACAGGGACAAGACCGTGTGGACCAGCCTGCCTACGAGCATGGCTTGGGGAAAAGCCGCCAGGTACACGCCACCCTCCACGAGTAGCAGCAAGCTGGCACCGTAGGCGGCTATTCCCAGAAGGAGCGCCACCAGCCGGAGCCCTTGCCGACGGATGACGTTGAACACCTTCTGCAGAGGATCAAAGCACGCCACCAGGGCCGAGGGTAATGCCCACTGCATGGCCGGCGTGGCCTCCACGTAGGCGGGGATGAGCCAGCGGACCAACGGTGGGGCAAGAAACCAGCCGGCAATCACCAAAGGAATCAAGAGGGCAGCAGTCACTAGCATAGGCTTCCACGAGAGGCGCAAAAGTGCAGCGAGGGACTCTTGGACACCGAACTGCTGGGCCAAGCGCGGGTACATGATCTGCGACATAGCCGCAGGTAGTACGCCCACCGCACCCACAGCCATGAGGGCCACCGCATAGAGCCCCATGGCTTCCGTCCCGGCCAAACCCAGCACCAGGGTGCGATCGACCACCGGCCACCACATGTAGATCTGACCCACCGCCAGTATGGGCGCCCCAACGCGCAGAAGCTGCTTCAGGTGGCCGCAGTGCCATCTCGGACCCACCCGGAAAGGGCGCCACCAGTACAGCAGCAGGCCGCCGACAGCCGCAGTGAGCACCGCTCGCAGGCACAGTCCGTAGAAGTTCAATACACCCACCAACACCAAGAGGGCCAGCGCAGCAAGGCTCTGCAGGACTCTGACCAAGGCCAAGCGGGCGAAGTCGTGAGCGGTACGATAGGTGGTCTCCATGTACAGCTGGCTATAGAAGAGGAGTACGGCAAGAAGCCCGTTGGTGAACCAGCTGGCCGCCCTCCAGGCCTCACCCCGAACGAGTTCCCAGCCGGCCACCCCCCAGAGAGCCACACACACGGCTCCGCCCACAAGAAGGGCCCACGCCTGGCCGGCTGCCGCCAGCTGCTTGGCCTGCTCGCGATCCCCTTTTCCCATGGCATAGGGAAGCTCGCGGTTGAGTCCGTTCAGGATGCCCAGCTCCAGCACCGGCACGTAGCCAAGCACCAAGCCGATGCCGTGAAACAGACCCAGAGTCGCGGGCGCCACCAAGCGCCCCACCACGAGCCCTCCGAGCGTGTTGAGTGCCATGGCCAGAAGGTTCCCCCCTACCAGGGAACCGGCTAGAAAGGGGAGAGAACGCTGCCTCGTCCCTGTGGCTCTTCCATCACTTCTCACGGCAGTGAATCATACGCCACCTGAGGCCACACAGCCGCCCGCCGAACAGGGAGAATAACCCATTACCCCCCGCCCTGGCTGACACATTCCCCAACAGACGCGAGGGCCCCGCGGGAGTATCCTGCGGGGCCCTCCACACCCTAGAATCTCATCTGGTGCGTCGGTTGGCGACTAGTCCTTCTTGCCCTTCCCCTTATAGGCCTCGATGGCCTCCTCCTTCTTGCCCAAGCCCGGCGCTCCGGGAAGGTCCGTCTCGGTAATGGTCATTTCCGAGCCAGGAGGCGGCAAGATGGTGCCGTCACACCAGGCCACAACGGCATGAGCGGCTACCCGGATGTCACCCTCCAGATCGCATACTTGGTAGGTCACAGTATGGTCAGGGTTGACAACTGGAGCCAGATCAAGGAACTGACCCGGTGCAGCGGTGGGCGTCCCGTCATTCAGAGGGAGCGGTGTCGTGCCCACCCACAGGTGCGTCTCGGCCAACACGTAGGCGTAAGAAGCATCGTAGACTTCGTACGTCACGGTGACACAGCCGGCCGCATACACGATTCTCACTTCGCCTACCAGCGTGCCCTTGGAGATGTCGTTCTGACCAGCACCGGCGTAGAGTGGAAAGGTGTACTCGCCTTTGGAGATGTAGTTGGTCCAGCCCCAAGCGTCAGAAGGATTGCCTTCTACCGTGTTGTTGGCCGTGGCGTAGTCGCCTCCGAAGGCCCAGGCGGTCTCGTCGAAGCAGGCCAGCCGGTACATGCCGGCATCCCAGGTCAGATCTCGGTCGGGAACGGTCAGGTTGATTGGACCGGTCAACCCAGTAATTGGGTCGGCGTCGCTGTCTTTGGCGTCGTCTGCGTCCTGATTCTGCAGGGTGAAGACGTAGCCCTGAGGCAGCACGAACTTCACCTCATAACACCCCGTCACCAGACCATCGAACAGATAGTAGCCCGTATCGTCGGTGGTGGTTGTTGCCAGCTCGTTGCCCTCGCAATCGTAGAGGATCACGGTGACGCCGGGAATACCGGGTTCCCCATCGTCTTGGATGCCGTTGCCGTTGGTGTCATACCAGACGAAGTCACCGAGGGCTGCCAACTCCTGCAGCACCGTTCCCAGGAAATCACTGTAGGCGTAGGGACGATAGCCAACCTGGATCGACCCTACGTAGGCGGGCGGGTCAACACTGGGATCGAAGCCCTCCAGCCAGCCTTCCTCTTGGGAGTCGCTGCGGCAGATGGCCCACATGATCCCCGAATTGTCCCTGCCCACACCGACGGGGGTTGTGCCGACGGGAAGGCTATAGGTCGGCCCCTGAAAACCTGTCGCGGGGTCGTAAGAGAAGATCTTGTTGCCACTCGAGGTCCAGAGCGTGCTGGCGATCCACACCCTGCCTGCTTCGTCAAAACCCATGCCGCGATTCTCATTGGCGCCCGAGATGACCCTCGATACCCAGTTACCCGTGTCGGGGTCGCGAATCCACAACAAGTTGGTGTAGTCGGTGGCGTAGACGGTACCTTCGTAGGCCTCTGCACCGGGGAAGTCTCCCGGCTTGGCGATCAGCAGAGAATAGGGAGATGTCGGGTACACCATGGGGAGATCAAGAACAAATTCCGTCCCATCAAATCTCCACACACCCGTAGTTACGGGGAGAAGCCGCGGGTCCGATGCCCTACTGGAGATGTAGAGCATCTGCTGTGGGAAGCTGGAGTCGAACTTCATCTCGTAGTAGCGGATGGTGCCTTCAGCCGGGTAGTATGGACCGCCGGCCAGGCTCAGGGCGCCCGGGCTGTCGCTGTACTCGTACTTGATGAGGGCACCGCTACCGTAGAAGCCCACCCAGATGAAGCCTTGGTCATCGATAGCGATGGCCCGCGGGATGTCCCCAGGGTTACCCACGGGAAATACTTTGACGGCGTCGTCGGTGCCGAAGTCAAGCACCGGGTCAGGGTAGGCGTGGGTGTTGGCGAGATCGGCGGTATCGGCCTGGATGCGCACGATTGAACCCTGCAGGTTTATCCCGTTGGCGCCGGTGTTGACGACCCAGGCGTTGTTGTCAGCGTCCATGGCAATACGGGAAGTACGCCACGCGTATGGGTCAACAGTGTTGCCGTCCTGACCCAGGCGGGGAGCCGTATAATAGCGGGCGATCTCCTCCTGGGTTTCGAGGTTCACTTTGGAGACAGAAGCCTCACCAGAGTTAGGGACGAAAGCCAGGTTCGCCTCGGCAGCCGCTGCCACCCCCACTCCCACCGTCATGAGCAGCAGGAGCGAAAGCAGAACCGCTAATCCTATTCTCTTCATCTTCTTCCTCTTTTCTTCTTTCTCAAGCGTCCACACTTCACGTCTTCTTGCTCCGGCTCCTCCCCTTACGGCGGGATGGCCGGCTCACCGTGTCTCATATCTCATTCATCCCCCCTTGGCAGCGGCGAGGGCCGGCGCCTGGTTGCCGCCGGGCCTCGGCTCCTCTGCCTGAATCGTCGTGTGAAATACATAGCCTGTGTGCTGGTCAACAGATCTTGTCCTTGTTGGTGAGGCCACGCGCCCCGGCCTTCTCCTTAGGCCGTAGGCAGCACCCCCAAGCTCTCCGGCGAGAGAGCCACTCCGGCTCCCACCGTGCCGTTGTCGGTGTGGTCCACGCGCACCACGCTCCCCCGGCAACGTACCCAGTGGGCTCGGGAATGTTCGTGGTCGGGCACCGCCACTGTGAGCTCGAGCCTCTCGCCCACCGCGAGCGGCTTCGGGGTGAAGAGGTAAAGCCCGGCGAGCGAGAAGTCGCGGGTGACACCCTCTCCCGAGTCCAGTTGGACCTCGAGGCGCACCCGGTGGCGGCGGTAGGCTCGTCTCTCCTGGCTGGTCTGCTCATTCATCATGAGAACAAGCCTACGGCCCCCCTCTTCGCCCCACAATGAGACGGTCGATAGATATGCCTCTACCGGGGGGATAGATAAAAATCCTCAGGCCGGGAAGGAGAACTGACCGGGGTGCAGAAGGGGATAGGTTCCCACCCGTGCCGGGAGCAGGTCCGTGAACGAAAGACCTCGGTCGACGGCCGCATCTCGGGAAGCGCGCGACGAAGCGCTCGGGGATCTAGTGAAGCTCCGCTGCCTGTTCGCTCGGCTCGAACGAACCCTCGCCTTGCCCGGTGTCGGCCTGAGGTGTGGACCAGGTGGAAGAGGTCGCCTCGAGAGGCGAGACGGCCACAGAAGACGCCACCTCGGTGGGCGCGATCCAGGTGGAAGACGTCACCGGCTCGAGAGCCACCGGAGTAGCCGGACCCACCTCCACCGGGGAGATACCCGTGGAGGAGACGGTCTGGAGGGGAGACGCTGTGGTGGAGGAGACGGTCTGCAGGGGAGAGACCGCAGTTCCTGAGGCGGCCGGGGGCGAAGCGTCGAGGGTAGAGGGGGCTCCGGGCTTTGCCACCTGCGGCGCAGGCTCCGGCTCCTCCGCTTCAGACTGTGGCAAGACCTGCTCCGGCCGGGGTGGCTCGAGCGCCATCCAACCGAACCCGTCGGCCGCGGGGGCCTGCGCACTCCGAACGTCACCCGAGAGGGGTGGGGCATGTCCGTAGGCCTCATACACCGCCGAGTCGGCCTGCCCTTGCCCACAGACGCCCTGCGCGGTACCCGCCACGCCCGCCGCCAGGAGGAGGGCGAGCAACACGAGCGCAACCGGGGCGGGGACGAAGGCCCTCCGCTTTGTGATGGCCCTCCTTGCCTCGGCGGGTAGCGTGCGTGTGTTCTTGGCCCGGCCTTTGGTCTTCATGCCGCCAGCCTAGGGGGGAAGCGGGCCGACGACAATGGGCTGCTCGATAGAGATGGCTACACCTGGGAGGTGGAAATCGCTTCTGCCCCGGCGCCCCCTCGGCAGGCTCTCCGGCCCCGGTGCCCCTTCCCGTGCGCCCCGAGACGCAGCCCTACAGCAGCCCGTTCTGGTGGGCGAACGACACCAGCTCCGCCCGGCTGTTCAGGTCGAGCTTACGGTAGACGTTGTGCAGATGGGTCTTCACCGTGCCCTCGGTCACGAAGAGACGCTCGGCGATCTCGCTGTTGCTCAGGCCCTGCACGCAGAGTGTCATCACCTCGGTCTCCCGATCGCTCAAGCGCACGGCCAGGCTCTGGCGGCCCTCTTCGCGGCGCAGAAGCAGCTCGAGCGCCCGGCTGAAGGACTCCTTCTCCACCCACACCTCTCCGGCCGCCACTTTGCGCACGGACTGCAGGATGAGATGGGGAGTCATCTCTTTCAACACCACGCCCGCCACCCGCAGGCGCAGACACTCGAGCGCCTCCCGCTCATCCACGGCCTCGGCAAAGACGATCACCCGGGTGCCGTTCAGCTCCTCGGACACGGTACGTATGAGCTCCAGGCCGTCGGTATCGGGCATGTGCAGATCGAGGAAGAGGATGTCGGGCCGTAGGCGGCGGGTGGCGGCGAGAGCCTCGTGTCCGGTAGCGCAGCAGGCCACCACCTCGATGTCCTCCTCGGCGGAGAGAAGCCTGCCCACTGCGTCGAGCATGAGGGGATGATCGTCGGCCGCGACCACGCGGGTGCTCATGGCGTGTGACCTTCCGGCCGTGATGGGCTGGCTATCCTCTGCGTGCACTGCACCTTGCCTTGCTCTCGGGTTTGTCTGCCCGCAGTCGAACCCCCGGGCGTCTCTCTGAGTGTATCTCTTCTGCCTCCCGGCGGCCCTGCCTCCCGGGGTCCTCCGCATCAGAGCCCCTTTCGAGACCGACCGGCCCAAATCCTTCTTCTTCTCCTTCATCGGGGGCTCAAGGCTGCTTCCCTTTTGGCCGATAGAAGAAACGAGCCCAGCACACGAGCAAGTTCAGCTCTCGTGAGCGAGCCGAGTGAGTCTCTGGAAGCAGAAAGGACGTGATCCCATGGCATCTCGTGTATCGCGGCTCACGTGGAAGGTGGCGCTGGCTGTAGCGTTGACACTTCTTCTGGCCGCCATCCCCTTCGTCGCCGCGAGCGCGGCCGGTCCTCAGAATCAGGACCTCTATCCCTCCGATCAGATTCTCGTGTCGTTTGCGCCGGGTACCCCGGCTCAGGCCAAAGCCGCGGCCCACGCCTCTCTGGGTGCCAAAGCCGCAGGGCGGATAGAAGCCATCGGTGTGGAGATCGTCTCTGTGCCCAAAGGACGGGACGTCCCCGGCCTTGTGAAAGCCTACCAGAAGAACCCCAACGTGGTCTTTGCCGAAGTCAACGGTGTGGCCACGGCGCAGATGACCCCCACCGACCCCCTCTACTGGCGCCAGTGGGCCCACGAGTACGTGAACACCGAGGCCGCCTGGGATGTCGCCACCGGTAGCGCCGGGGTCACCATCGCCATCCTGGACACCGGCCTCGACGCGAGCCACCCGGAGTTCGCGGGGCGAGTGACCGCCGGCTACGATTTCGTGAACCAGGACGACGACCCCTCTGACGATCACGGCCACGGCACCCGGGTGGCAGGCGTGGCCGCCGCCACGGGCAACAACTCAGAAGGCGTGGCCGGCATGGATTGGCAGGCGCACGTCATGCCCGTCAAGGTGCTCAACTCCAGCGGTTCCGGCACCTGGAGCGCGATCGCCCAGGGCATCATCTACGCCGCCGACCAGGGTGCCGAGGTCATCAACCTGAGCCTGGGCGGCTCTGCCTCGAGCACACTCCTCTACGCCGTGCGCTACGCCTCCAGCAAGGGCTGCACCCTGGTGGCCGCCTCCGGCAACTATGGCTCCTCCACCCCGCTCTACCCCGCCGCCTACGCCGAAGTGCTGGCGGTGGGCTCGGTGTACCGCGACGTGGTCTCGAGCTTCTCCAACTACGGCTCGCACCTGGCCGTCGTGGCTCCCGGTGAGACCATCGACACCACCGCTCCGGGTGGCACCTACGGCCGCTTCAGTGGCACCTCAGCGGCTTCGCCCTTCGTGGCCGGCTTGGCGGCCCTGGTGAAGGGGGCCGCTCCCCATCTCACCCCGGCCGAGGTCATGCAGGTCATCACCTCCAGCGCTCGCGACCTGGGTGATCCCGGCTTCGACCCCTACTACGGCTATGGCCACATCGACGCCGCCGCCGCCCTGGCCGCCGTGGGAGCGACCGCCCCGGCCCCCGAGCCCGACCCGGTGACCGAGCCTGAGCCTGAGCCGGCGCCGGAGCCGGCGCCCGAGCCCGAACCGGTGACCGAGCCTGAGCCTGAGCCAGCGCCCGAACCTGCGACAGAGCCCGCGCCGGAGGAGCCGGCCGCCGACACCACCCCACCGGTGGTCTTCCTCATCAACCCTGAGGACGGCACCGTGGTGTCCGGCGTGGTGGCGCTGCAGGCCGATGCGACCGACTCAGGCGGCATCGACCGGGTGCAGTTCTTCGCCAACGGCATCCTCATCGGCACCTCCACCTCGGCCCCCTATGCCGTGAACTGGAACACCAAGAAGCTCAAGGGCACCTACCGGCTGGTAGCGGTGGCCTACGACCTGGCCGGGAACTCGACCGAGTCGGCTCCGGTAACGATCACCATCGGCGACGTACGGAGCGTACCGCCCGGCAAGCAGAAGTGATCTGAACTCCCCCCTTCACGTGAGGCGGCGGGGCGGG
>Ga0334886_1000110_pt1 | contig 136139 bp, 118 predicted proteins | sample GraSluR1_MG_9_FD_207232 | JGI IMG/M metagenome (GOLD analysis project Ga0334886, IMG submission 207232) | Sludge microbial communities from methane-producing bioreactor in Wageningen University, Netherlands - Granular Sludge_27_06-R1 | ecosystem: Engineered > Bioreactor > Anaerobic >...
AAATCCAAATTATCTGTTAACTCAGGATGAAAGGATGTTACCAGCATATTGTTTTCTCTTGCTGCCACTACATTTCCATCCAATTCATATATTTTTTCTACACCCTCACCCAATTTTGTTATAAATGGGGCTCTTATAAAAACAAGAGGTATCTTATTAGAAGATACTTTTTCTATTAATTCTTCTGTTTGAAAACTGTCCCTCTGTCTACCATAGGCATTTCTTCTTACATTTATGTTCATAAGCTTAAGATAGCTGTCTTCCCAGTTTTCTACGTTCTTAGCCAAAAGTATCATACCTGCACAAGTTCCCCAAACGGGTAAACCCTTAAGTATTTTTTCTCTTAAAGGCTCCAAAAGTCCAGTACGCCTTAAGAGTTTTCCAATAGTTGTACTTTCTCCTCCAGGAAGTATTATGCCATCTACATCTTCTAAATCCTCCTGTTTTTTTACTTCTACAGTCTCCTGATTAAGGGAATTTATATGTTCTATATGTTCTATGACGCCTCCCTGGAGTGATAATATTCCAATTTTCATACTCTACCAGCCTCTTTCTGCATATCTGTCTTTAATTTCATTTAATTCAAGACCATGCATGGCTTCTCCAAGGCCTTCAGATACTTCTGAAAGTATTTTAGGATCATTATAGTAAGTAGTAGCAAGTACAATAGCTTTTGCCCTCTCCTCTGGATTTTCAGACTTAAATATTCCTGAACCAACAAATACTCCTTCTGCTCCCAATTGCATCATAAGAGCTGCATCTGCTGGAGTAGCAATTCCGCCGGCAGCAAAATTTACTACTGGAAGTTTTCCATTTTCCCACACATATTCCACTAAGTCATAAGGAGCTGCAAAATCCTTAGCTATGGACATAAGCTCTTCCTTTGGTGCATTTTTTACTTTTCTAATGTCATCCATCATAGTTCTCATATGAGTTACTGCTTCTACTACATTGCCTGTACCAGCTTCACCCTTTGTTCTTATCATAGCAGCACCTTCACCAATTCTCCTAAGGGCTTCTCCTAAGTTTCTTGCACCGCAGACATAAGGAACATTAAAATCCCACTTATTAATGTGATAAGCTTCATCTGCTGGAGTCAATACTTCACTTTCATCAACAAAATCTATAGATAGATGTTGTAATATTTGTGCTTCCACAAAATGTCCTATTCTCACCTTTGCCATTACTGGTATGGATACAGCTTCCTGTATTCCCTTTATCATCTTTGGATCAGACATTCTTGCCACTCCACCTTCTTTTCTAATATCAGAAGGTACTCTTTCTAGTGCCATAACCGCACAAGCTCCTGCTTTTTCTGCTATCACTGCCTGCTCTGGATTTACAACATCCATTATTACTCCACCCTTTAGCATTTGAGCTAAGTTTTTGTTTATTTCATATTTACTCATATTAAAAATCCTCCCCTTTATCTACAAAGATACTGGTTACAGATTTAGGCCCAAATCTACATTTGAAATCTTTGCTTTTCAATTATTACATTATTTACAATAACTATTATAAATTTATTTAATGTTTTTTCAAAATGTATGGGTACATTTTATCTAATTCTCTTAAAATCCACAAAAATACATACCATACATTACTTTTTCTGAAGGTATATTATATGCAGTTTTTAATGTTTATTGAACAATAGTGTTCCATGTACATGAAGATTGTTTAAATTTATTTTCAACAATTCATAAGCATGGGACATGGGAGTATGCTAGGAATCAATGTTGAGCTTCTTGTAAAATGTATAAAATTGGCTATGAATAAGTTATTTATTATGGTAATATTAAGTAAAGTCAAATGTAGTTTATTAAATACATAACTAAAAACTATAAACTTTTGTATGGTAATTCTTATACCTATATTTTTAATTAAAAAAATAAAATGAATAATTAAAAAACTAAATTATATAAAAGCATTTGAGAAAGGTAGCGTATACGAATGATAAACCAAAAAGTCGTAAAAAGAAAATTGATATTATTTTTAATATTTATTATAGGACTTGCTTTATTTGCCCTATTGGTTCATTATGTTCATCGCGGAGGCGGTGACGATGCAAATTTTCCAATCTTAATTAAAAAATACAACTTGCTGGGATGGCTTAAATACCGCTATGATACTTGGAGTGGAAGATTAGCTGCAGAAACTTATTGTTATATATTTGGGTATTTACCTCTATATTTTTGGAAAATCTCAAATTTAATTCATTATGGAATTCTTACATTTTTTTTATACAAATACTATGAATTGTTCAATAAACATAGAAACAATAAGCGAGATTACATTATGGCAGTTTTTTGCATTATATTACCCTTTGGAATGAATTTTGGTGCCTTGTGTGATGGGGCTTTTTGGGTGACAGGTGCAATGAATTATCTTTGGATTACAGCCGCTGGAATTGCCTCTTTTTACCCCATACTATATTATTCTATTAATAAACGGTATCCACATTTGTTTTTTCGAATAATAGCTCTATTTTTTGGATTTGTTGCAGGAAGCTCCCAAGAACAAGTTGGAACCACTTTGTTAGTTTTTTGTATACTGTTTTTAATATATATATTTTTCATTTGCAGAAAAAAGTCATTATTCCTTATTATTGAGACAATAGTTGTATTTTTCAGCTTTCTGCTAAATTATTTTTCACCTGGGAATAGCTTACGTTTTACTAATGAAGTAAAAGCGCGAATACCAGACTTTCTAACTATTCTACCATACCAAAGATTGGAGTACAGTTATAGATGGATTATGGATGCCCTTATTAATCATATGGGGATTTTGTTAATTTTAACTTGGATACTTCTAATTATTCTATTGGTAAACAAGTCTAAAAAGAAGATTATAGATTTGATCTCTATGGTTATTCTCATTGTAGCTATATTATCTATAGCAGTAAAAAGTAACATAAGTCAATTTTTTAATTTCCAAGCTAAATGGGAAATTTTGACCTTTTCAAAGACCTCTTATATTGCTATGGCATTTTGGAGCCTTATTCTAATTTTTACTATTATAGCAGCCTACTCACTATATAATTTTAAGATCAAAGGGCTTGCAGTTGTTCTGCTCATTTTGGCAGCCTATGCATCAACATCTCTTATGATATTTTCACCAACCATGTATGAATCAGGTTGCAGAACTATGTTTGTTCCTTCAATTATATTGTGCATTGCCATTTTGCTATTAATAAATGACTGCATAACAAAATATAAAAAATATGCCCTTTTACTTGTATTGATTTCTTTAGGATTTCCAATTTACCAATATTTCAAATTTGCAAAAATATTCTCTACTGCTTTTAACTTTCATTATCCATGGTGATTTTGGAGTTTATTATAAAGATAATAAGTCCTAGATGTATCTTCTTAAGAATACATTTAAAATATGTATTCTTAAGCCCCTAATTACTAATTATGGCAAGAATAAAGATATAATACAAGAGGCTCGCCTCAAGATGTTTTTTAATCATTTTGAGACGGCCTATTTAATTGAAATTTATATAGGTCTTGAAGGACCTGCAAAACTCCTATCCTTCAAATTCCTCAGGGAATTCAGCATTGTGGTATACGTCTTGAACATCGTCATCATCTTCAAGTTTGTCTATTAATTTTTGAACTTTTTCAGAATCCTCTAAGTTAAGCTGTGTATATGTGTCTGGAATCATAGTAAGTTCTGCTGAGGCAAATTCATAACCAGCTTCTTCAAGAGATTCTCTAACCTGGGAGAAATCCTCCATAGCTGTAGTTATTTCAAAAGCTTCTTCCTCTGCATTAAAATCTTCTGCTCCAGCGTCTAGTGCAGCCATCATAACCTCATCTTCATCAAGACCATCTTTTCTTTCAATAATTATCTGGCCCTTTCTCTGAAACATGAAGGATACGCATCCATTTGCTCCTAGATTTCCACCATTTCTGTCAAATATATATCTAACATTTCCTGCACTTCTGTTCTTATTATCTGTTAAAACATTTACTATAACTGCTACACCTGCTGGACCATAGCCTTCATAAACTATTTCTTCATAGTTTACTCCCTCTAATTCTCCTGCTCCTTTTTTTATTGCTCTTGTAATTGTATCTTGCGGCATATTATTAGCTTTTGCTTTAGCTATAACATCCCTTAATTTTGCATTGGTATCCGGATTAGAACCAGCCTTAGATGCTACAGCTATTTCTTTTCCTATTTTTGTAAATATTTTACCCCTTTGAGCATCTGCTTTACCTTTTTTAGCTTGAATATTATGCCATTTTGAATGTCCTGACATAAAAAAACCTCCTAACATTGCTATGTACACATTTTAATTAATTTTATTAAATTAAAAAATATCCAATAAACTTTAAATATTATAACATAAAAAATATTTTATGTTAAATGTAAATCAATTTGTTATGGAAATAGCCTATTATCTATTTTAAAATAATACTTGCTTTCACCTTGAAAAAACTCACAACCTCCAGAAGCAACTTCAATAAAAGTCTTTTTAGCTTCTTCTAAAATTGACTCTTCAAAATAAATTGTCATTTTGACTTTATCAGTGTACTCTAAATTCTCTATATGCCACATTTTCTTCTCACATAAATACTGAATTTTTCCCAAAAGATCGTAATTTACAGTAACTGAAAGAGCCTTCCCCATAACTTTAAGTACAATTTTACCCTCTTTTATGGCAGAAGCTGCACCTTTCGAATAGGCTCTTGTAAGGCCTCCTGTTCCAAGGAGAATTCCTCCAAAATATCTAGTAACTACAATTGCTACATCTGTTATTCCATTTTTCTTTATGACTTCAAGTATTGGGATGCCTGCTGTTCCCTGGGGTTCTCCATCATCACTGTATCTCTGAATTTGAGATTTTTCACCTACAATATATGCATATACATTATGCCTTGCATCTTTATATTTTGCCTTTATACTTTGTACAAATTCTTTTGCCTCTTCTTCAGTATAAACTCTTTTAATATTACTTATAAAAATTGATTTTTTCTCTTCAAATTGAAAACTTGTTTCATCTTTTATAGTATAATAACTCATTTAAATCTCTCCTAAATATCAATGAATCTTACTAAGTGGAAGTAGAACTTAAGGGATCTGCAAAATTATATACTGTTAATATATTCATCGCACAACCTCTTTAAATAATCTTTATCAGTACTCTTTTTTATTTCCTGTATTCTATTAAGGGCAATTTTACTATTGATCTTTATAAATGCTTTTATAGCATAGGAAACCACCTGAGGGTTCATATCTTCCAGTGCCCTTAAAAGTGCACTTTCAAAGGAACTGTCCTTTATTTTTCCCATAGCCGAAACAGCCATTCTTCTAACATTTACGTGCTTATGTACAGAAGCTTTTATAAGTATATCCTTAGACTTCCTATCTTTAAGTTCTCCTAAAATCCAAATAGCAGTTTCTTTATCTTTTCCATACAGTTCTACGTATTTTTCTCTTATATAATTCAATAATGCTTGTTTATTTTTCTCGTCCATATTAGATATAAGATAGGTTTTGTCATATTTTCCTGCCCTTGAAATGCTGTCTAAAAGTTCTTTTGGATTTTTACTCTTTGCAAGGAATCTATATTTTATTTTCCCTTCAATAATGTGTTTTTGTACAGTTACTCTATCAATATTTCTTATTTTGCTTATGGCTTCAATAGATTTTCCCTCTAAAAATAAAAAATACGAAATTTGCTCATCTGTATAGCTGTCAATATAATCCCATTTAAAATTTATTAATCCGTTATCCATTCTATCACTTTCCATATATAAAACACCTAGTTCCTAATTATCTTTATCAAAGGTAAGTATTTTATCTATAATTTCTATTCCCTTTTTTATTTTAGTTTCATGTGTCTGTGAATAGCCTAGTCTAAAATATTTTACACCATCATCTCTATCTCTATAGAACAAAACTCCTGGAGAAATAAGTACCTTTTTTCTTTTGCATTTATAAAACAATCTATCTGAAGTTACAGGAATATGGTCATTTATTTTAAGATAAAAATTAAAACCGCCTCCGGGACTATTAAAACTCACCTTATCTTTTAAAATATCTTTAATACACTTTTCCATATAATTATATCTTTTTAAATACATGGACTTTATATTATTTATATAATCTTTCCAATAACCTTTTCTTATGTATAAATCCAAAGCCCTTTGCATAAGACTAGAAGTAGATATATCTGTATTTACCTTGGAATTTTCTATTTGTTCTTTAATTTCTTTAGGGGAAATTAGATATCCCAATCTGATACCTGGTAAAAATATTTTTGAAAAACTTTTTATATATATAACTCTGTTATTTGTATCCAAACTCTTGAAGCTCTCATATTTTATATTCGGACTGTAAATCAGCTCAGAAAGGTAATCATCTTCTACTATGTAAAAGTCATATTTTTCTGCCAGGCTTAGTATTTCTTCTTTTTTTTCTCTGCTATAGGTCATTCCAGTTGGATTTTGAAAATAACTCATAGTATAAAAACATTTTATTCTATTCTTTTTCAATATTTCTTTAAAATCCTCCAGACCTACTCCATCTTTCTCCATATCTATTTCAAAAATATTGGCACCTCTCCATTTAAAAACAAAAAGTGCTCCATTGTAAGTTGGTTTTTCAACTATTACATTATCATTAACGTTAATCATTGCCTTTGATACAATATCTATTCCCTGCTGTGCCCCAGAAACTATTAAAATATCTTCTATAGCTAATTTATTATTCCAAAAATATTTGCTTATACTCTTTCTAAGTCCCTCAAAACCTAATGCTTCCTGATAGATTAATGCATTAACACCATCTCTGTCTATTACCTCATTAATTACTTCTTTAAAATTGTCTATTGAGAAAAATATATTACAGGAAGTTTCTCCTGCAAAATCTATATAATTATCTAAATCTTTACCCTTCATCTTCTTAAAAGTTTCAGCATAGTCTCTTTTTAATTTTCTACTTTCTTCCCTTTTTTTAGCGTAGGTACCACTGCCCATTTTTTGGACAGCATAACCTTCACTCTGAAGTTTTTTATAGGAATTTATAATGGTATCATTATTTACTCCTAAAAATGATGATAATTTTCTTATAGGAGGCAATTTTTCTCCATCTCTTATTTTTCCCTTATCTATCAATTTTTTTATATGTTTTGAAATTTGTGCATATTTAGGTGTTTCTTCACTGAAATCTACAGCATATATCTTCATGTTAAATTCCTTTCAAAGGCTATACTTTATATTTTAAGTACTTGTTATAAGTTATATCATCTACTTCTGCAACTATTTTTGTACCTTCTTCTAAAAATTTTTCTTCATCAATTTTGGAATTTCTATGAAGGTAGGCTACTTCACTTTGATTACTATAAGGTATAATATATTCTACCTTTTTTAAATTATTGGGTAGATTATTACATATACTTTCTAATAGAGCATCTAAATTCACATTATCTTTTGCGGAAATTTCTATTATATATAAACTACTATATTTATCTTTTATACAGTTAATTTCCTCTTTACTGGCCTTATCTATTTTATTGAGTACCAATATAACTGGTTTATCACCAGCTCCCAGTTCCTCCAAAACTTTTTCTACTGCCTCAATTTGTACAAGGGCATTTTCATTAGAAGTATCTATCACATGTAAAAGTAAATCTGAATATATTACTTCTTCTAGCGTGGATTTAAATGCCTCTACTAGATCATGAGGAAGTTTTCTTACAAATCCAACCGTATCTGTTAGCGTAGCGGTCCTGTTATCTGGTAAAACTATAGCCCTTGTAGTTACATCCAAGGTAGCAAACAGCATATCCGCTTCAAATACATTTTCCTTTTTTACAGAATCATTAGGTGCTGCCATACTGCAAAGTTTATTTCTAAGTGTTGACTTTCCGGCATTTGTATATCCCACCAAGGAAATTTTAGGTATGTTTTGATTACTTCGCTTTTCTCTTTGAGTTTCTCTGTTTCTTCTTACCTTTTCCAGCTCTTTTGTAAGATCATATACCCTCTCTCTTATACGCCTTCTATCAATTTCCAGTTTCTTTTCTCCTGGTCCCCTGGTTCCTATTCCACCGCCGGTTCTGGACATTACACTTCCAAGTCCCATAAGTCTTGTGGATCTGTATTTTAATTGAGCCAATTCCACTTGAATTTTAGCCTCTTTAGTTCTAGCTCTCGTAGCAAATATTTCCAGTATAAGTGTAGTTCTGTCAATTACTTTTATTCCTAAAATTTCTTCCAAGTTTCTCACTTGAGAGCCTGTAAGTTCATCATCAAAAATTATTAGATTAGCTGATAAGCTTTGTCTTATGAGATTTATCTCTTCTACCTTTCCGCTGCCAACATAGAAGGCTGTATCTATCTTATCTTTCTTTTGAAGTACAGAGTGAAGACATTGTACATTACAAGCTTTTGCAAGTTCTTCTAGTTCTTCAAGACTTTCTTTGCTCTCTATGCCTACTATAATTGCCCTTTCACTATTGTCTTCTTTTATATTTTCAATTTTTATTGTATCCTGTATATATTTAATCTTATCTATAAAGTTTAACTCCATAGCCTTCTTAATACTCATAGGACCAATTATTTCAGGTTTCAGTAGATCCCCCTGTACACTGCAAAATCCTGCTGTAATATCTGTCATATTACCCTCTTTTACTCCAACAGCTGTTATACAATCCAGCTTTAATTTTATAAGTGCAGATACATCTATCATGGACAATCTTGAATTGCCGCCGGGATGTGTATGAACTATTCTCACTCCAGCAAGTTTTCCTTCCTTTACATCAATTAAAGGCAGCTCTACTGTAGAACTATCACCGATTGCCACACTTACAACATTTCCTCTCCTATCTATAACTACACTTACTTCTCTATTTATCATTCCCGTTACATAACATATAGTATAGGATAATTCTTCTGTTATTATATTATATTTTGGAATCTTCATTTCATATATTTCTTCTAATTTCTCCAATAGAGATTTCCTTATTCCATCTATATTTCCTAAAATCATATTATCACCTTCACATCTTAATTAGTAAATATTTATCTCATAACATTTATATACAGGTTCGTGGTGCTGTAATATTCCTCCATACTTTGCTTATTAAATAATTTTATACTATAAGCCATCTATTGTAAATACAATGGATAGGGCTATTGTATTAAGGTAAATCAAAACCTGCATTCTTTAAGTCAAACTGCAGTGCAGTATCAGGTACCTTTCCTACAATAACAGTCTCAGCTAAAGGTATTTGAGTTTTCACTTCAATTCTATTCGTATTCATTGGAAAAATCACTCTGACACTTGTCTTTACATTTATGTATATACTGTGTTTAGTCTGATTTATCCCCTGACTTTGAAATTTTGATGAGTATTCAGTATCAATACTGCCAATGGGATTTGCCTTTATAGTAACTTTTGGCCCAAAATTAGATATAATATTATTTTTAAAAATATATCCAATGGGAATTTTTATATATATATTTCCTGAATTTTTTAATTTTTCCTGACTTCTTATTGCCACATCACAGGCAATTTGATTCATCTTTAATGTATCAGCTCTCAGCATTATAATATTTCCCTCTGAATCTTTCTCAATTCTTATAACTTTATCATAATCAAATTTATTACTGTACTCCTCAAGAATAGTCTTATTTAGTATGTCCACTGTTCTCTTTTTTATTTCCTCATCTGCGATATTTAAAAGAGCCGGGGTTATTACTTTATTTAACTCATATAAAAAAATGTTGAATACAATTAATATACCGATTAGTACAATTAATGTTTTTATTTTAGTCTTAGTATTAATCTTAATCACCTCACAGTACAAATCTTTTATAATTAAACATAATTTTAATAATAAATAATCCTTTATTATTAATTTTTAACTCTTAACCTTAACTAAATCTGTTCTTTAAACTTTTATATTTGTCCTTTTCAACTCTCCACTATAGGTTTTCAACTAAACGATATGCTTTTGTATAATATCTTATTGACCTCTGTGTTCTACTATAAATATGTATGAAATTCAGCTGGAATAATTACAGTATTTGGTATATAATAAATAAAACTTTATACATAAATTTATTAATAATCTATTAAAATACTTAATTTAATATGGAGTAATTTTAATAACAGCTAATATTATGCTATAATATTAAGGCATTAGTTGTAGTTTAAGGAGGATATTTTATGGCAAATACCACTGGTAGTGGTGCTACTACTACTAAAAAGAAAAAAACAAATAAGAGAAAAACAGATAAGAGAAAAACAGATAAGAAAAAAAATCCAGTTTTAAAGGCATTTAAAATATTTTTTATAACTTTATTATGTGCAATCGTTATAGGTTCTGTAGCAGCTTTAGGTATGGGTTTAGCTATAATAAAAACTGCTCCAGCCTTGGATGTAAATGGAACTATATTAAATTTAGATCAACCCTCTGTATTATATGATGATAAAAATCAAATTATGGATACGGTGATAACCACACAAAAAAGAACTATAATAAATTTGGATTCTGTACCAAAAAATTTAACTAATGCATTTATAAGTATAGAGGATCAAAGGTTTTACCAACATAAAGGAATTGATGTAAAGAGAATCATAGGAGCCATGTTCATCAACGTAAAAAATAAAGTTTTAAGGGAAAGAGGAGGTATTCAAGGAGCTTCTACCATAACTCAGGAGCTTATAAAACAAAGGATGTTTTTAGCTGATTCTCTTCAAAACAGGATATCCTGGAGAAGAAAAATTCAAGAAGCTTATCTGGCAACTGAACTTGAAAAGCAATTAACTAAAAATGAAATACTAGAGGCTTATGTTAATGCTATATATCTTGGTGGTCAAGCTAATGGAGTTCAAGCGGCCTCAAAGCAATATTTTGATAAGGATGTAAAAGATTTAAATCTTATTGAATGTGCTTTTATAGCAGGACTTCCTCAAAGTCCCTCTGCCTATTATCCATTTTCACCTGCTGCTCAAAAGAATCCGTCAATTTATATAAACAGAACAAAGACGGTACTTCAGCAAATGCATGACAATAATTATATAAATGATGCAGATTATTCAAATGCACTAAATGATCTAGATAGTGGCAAATTGAAATTCCATCAGACTAAAAACACCAGTACTTACACCTATCAATGGTTTTCATCTGCTGCAGTAGAACAGGTTAAAAATGATTTAAAATCCCAGTATAGCTATACCGATGAACAGGTAAATAATTTAATAAGTGATGGAGGACTAAAAATCTACACCACTATGGATAGAAATCTTCAGGATTCAACACAGACTATTTTAAATAATGATGCTTCTTTTGGTTTTACATCACGAACAGATAGTAGAGGCATAGTTGAGCCCCAAGCTGCTGCTACTTTAGTAAATTATCGCACCGGAGAAGTCAAAGCTCTAGTAGGTGGAAGAGGAGCTCAACCTATTGGTTCCTATAACAGGGCCTATGGTTCAAACTTTAAGCAAGCTGTGGGTTCAACAATTAAACCTCTTACAGTCTATGCTCCTGCCCTAGAAGAAAAACTTATTACTCCTGCTACTATTGTTGAAGATAGTCCACTGTCTGCAAGTGTATCCAGCAAATATTCAGGTTATCAACCTAATAATGACGATTATAAATACAATGGTCCTACTACCATAAGAGATGCTATAAAACGTTCCGTTAATATTGTTGCTGTAAAAATTGAAGATAAATTAGGTATATCTACTGGTGCTGCCTATGGAGAAAAATTTGGTTTACAATTAAGTTCCATTGATAAAGGTTCAATAGCCGCCTTATCTCTTGGTGAATTAAATCCTGGTAGTAACACTACTACTATGGCTTCTGCCTATGGTACTTTTGGTAACAGCGGCCTATATATACCCCCTAGACTTTATACAAAGGTAGTAGATAAAAATGGTAACAATGTATTGGAAAATTCAGCATCACCTAGGAAAGTAATTTCTCCACAGACAGCCTATATAATGTATGATTTACTAAAAGGTCCACTAACAAGAGGCGGAACAGGTACTGCAGCAAACTTTGGTGATATGCCTGCTGCTGGTAAAACGGGTACTAGTACTAAAGGGAAAAATGTATGGTTCTGTGGACTTACTCCCTATTATTCTGGTGCTGTTTGGATTGGAAATGACAACCAGCAATCTGCTCCTCCTGCAGGGAGTTCTACTTCCGCAAAAGTCTGGGGATTAATTATGAAAGAGGCAACAAAAAATTTACCTGTAAAAGACCTGCAAAGGCCTGCAGGAATAGAAGATTATAATGTAAATGCTGCTGACGGTAAACTTATGAATAATGGTGGATACAGCGAATTATTCTTAGATGGTACAGCACCTACAGAATATTCAAAGCCTAGTACACCAGAAACTAAAAAGGATGATGTTAATACTCCTGTAGAAGATAAATCAAAAGATAAAAATAATAATAATACTAATAGTACTAATTCCACAAACACTAATAGTACTAATAATACTAATAATAATGGAACTATTAATAGTACAGATAAACAGAATACTTCTGGTAATAAAAATACTACGAATGCAGGTAATTCAACTAATAGTAGAAATAATACTAACGGGAATACTACACAACAGACAAATCAAAATTCTAATTCCCAAAATGGAAATTCATCGAATACCGGTGAAAATAAGGGTACTGATAATAATGCTGAAACTACAAATTCCAATGTAAATAAAAATACTCCTAATAACTAAGTTAATATAGAAATGGCAATGTGGTTAAATCCCATTACCATTTCTATATTTTTTTATTATCTCCTGTAAAGCCCTTGTAACTACAGGTGATCCTATGGATATACTATCAAGATCATCCATTTTTCCAGGATCTCCTATTCCCACTACAAATAAGTCTGGATAACTATTTAAAGAGTTAACTGTATCCCCCTTTAAAATTTTATTATTGATTTTATTTCCATTTTTATCCACAGCACAGCTATATATATTTCCGAACTTATCTATTGATATATCTACTCTTACCCCTTTTCCTCCATTTGTATTAGATGCTACAGCTACTATACCCATTACTTCAACTTCACCACTATGGATAATATATTCCATAGCTTTTTCACCTTTTCCCTTGCCTGTATTTCCTCTATCATCTACCATAATAACTACGGGATCATATTTAGCTATATTTATAAGTCGTATAATGTCACTTCCTTTTAAATTTGTTGGATTTCCTGCTGACATGGAAATACATCTTCCGTGAATATTTTTTGCAGCCTTTTCTACAGCTTTTTTGGCAATTCTATCGCCGTCTGTAACTATAATTACCTTTTTCTTTAAATTCCTCATAAATATATTATCTGCATTTAATGTATTTTTAACCCCTCAAATATGTATTTATATAAAAAATAGCGTGGTTTATTCCACGCTATCCGCTAAGTTTTTCCTTCATTACCTTTAATACCTTTTTTTCTATTCTAGATACTTGTACTTGACTTATTCCCAGCATCTTAGCAACCTGTACTTGTGTCTTATCCTTAAAATACCTGAGCATTATAACCTGTCTTGATTTTTTATCTAAATTATTTAATGCATCCTTTAAAGCTATTCTGTCTACTACCTTAGAATCCTCCTCATCATTTTCACTTATTTTATCTATAAGCATTACTGGAGAACCGTCATCTTGATGAATGACATCATAAAGATATTGAAGATTATTTGCAGATTCTGTAGCAAATAATATTTCTTCTACATTCATTCCAGAAAATTTTGAAAGTTCTTCTATAGTAGGATCCCTATTTAATTTTTTTGTAAGAGTCTCTTTATCATAATGAATTTTCCTTGCAGCATTTTTTATACTTCTACTCACTTTAATTATACCATCGTCTCTTAAAAATCGTTTAATTTCGCCTATTATCATAGGTACTGCATAAGTAGAAAATTTAACTTGAAACTTTGAATCAAAATTATTTACAGCCTTTACGAGACCTAAACAACCTATTTGAAAGATATCATCATATTCATAACCCCTATTTAAAAACTTTTTACTTATAGCCGATACCAGAGGCAAATTATTTTCTACAAGCTTGTTTAATGCACTTTTATCTCCCTTTTGAGCCTCAGAAATAAGCTTTACATTTTCATTATAATCATAACTATCTTTTTTCATCGCATCTCTAACCATACCCATAAGCTAAATTCGCTCTTTCCCTCCTCTCATTATAAAAACTTAGTTTTTTTAATCTATATCTAAAGACTTAAATTTTTTCTTCATACGTATCTTTGTACCAGTCTTACTTGACTCTATCTCCACACTATCCATAAAGGTTTCCATTACAGTGAATCCCATACCTGATCTTTCAAGATCTGGTCTTGAGGTATATAGTGGCTCTCTGGCTTGTTCTATATCATCAATGCCACAACCATGATCAACGATAATTATAGTAATTTCATTTTTATTTAATTCTGCTGTAATTTCTACTATTCCATCCTTTTTATCCTTATAACCATGTATTATGGAATTGGTAACAGCTTCTGAAACTGCAGTTTTAATATCTGTAATCTCTTCAATAGTAGGATCCAGCTGTGATGCAAAAGCTGCTACTGCCACTCTTGCAAAGCTTTCATTTTGAGACTTGCTCAAAAATTCTACTTTCATCATATTATCGTACATTAAAATCCCCCCGTATAAAATAATAATTACGCTTTATATTTATATCACTATCTATGTTATAATACTTTAAGTTTCATATTACCTCAATAGCTTCTTGTACACTTTTGTACAACTTTATAATTTTAAACATCCCAGAAAGTTCAAATACCCTTTTAACAGATTCTTGCACATTTGCTATACATATTTGTCCTTTTCTCATAGAAATCTTTTTATATCTTCCTATAACTACGCCTATACCAGAACTGTCCATAAAATTTACATTTGAAAAATCTAATATTACTTTGTTATATCCAGTTCTTTCAAGTCTATCATCAATTTTATTTCTTACTTCTTCTGCACTATGATGATCAAGTTCACCAGTCAATTTAATAATTAGTTTATCTTCACTCTTACAGAATTCTATATACATTGAATCTCCCCCTAAGTTTTTACAATAATTATTTTTATAAATACAAAACATATAATTAATTCTATACTTTTCTTTATTTTCCTTCTTTTGTAATAAATTATTTTACATTTTAATTTTTGACAGTTTTTATTTTTTTATACAATTTATAATAAATTATTCTTTATTATAATAATAAATCTATTACTGTAAATACTATTTTAGTGAATATTTTAAAATAAAAAGATATATTGGTCTCAATTAGTAGATAGTTAAAAAATATAGAATATTATAATAACTAATTAGAAGTTGAATACAATGTTTAGATTTTACAATTAAATATTGCTGAAATTTTCACTTATTGTTATAATATTAATGCTATTCCAAAACTAACTCTAATAAGTTAGAATCCAATATAAATATAAAATATGAAGGGTAGGTGAATATCCTGATTTAATGTATATAAAATTTATATTACTTTATAAAATCAGGATTTTACATATGGAAATGTGGATAAAAGAAGCTCAAATTGAAGATGCTGCTATGACTTATAAAGTCAAAGAAACACTAGTAAGGAAAAAAACCAAATATCAAGATTTAGCAATACTGGATACCCGCTTTTTCGGAAGAATGCTGGTACTGGATGGCATAATACAGACTACTATAAAAGATGAATTTGTATATCATGAGATGATGGCTCATATTCCACTTTTTACACATCCAAATCCAAAAAAAGTATTAGTAGTAGGCGGCGGTGACGGAGGCGTTATAAGAGAAGTATTAAAGCATCCTTCCGTAGAAAAAGCCGTACTATGTGAAATTGATGGTGATGTAGTAGAAGAGTGTAAAAAATATTTACCAGAAATAAGTTGTGAATTAGATAATCCTCGGTGTGAAATATTTATAGGCGATGGAATAAAATATGTAAATGATCATAAAAATGAATTTGATGTAATAATAGTTGATTCAACAGATCCTTTTGGTGCAGCTGAAGGACTATTTGGTGGAAGCTTCTATGAAAAGATAAAAGAATGTCTCACAGAGGATGGAATATTTATAGCTCAAACAGAAACACCTTTTTACTTACCAGAAGTTGTAAAAAAAGTTTTTAATGATTCAAAGGCCATATTTAAAATTACAAAACTCTTTATGGCTGCTATACCAACCTATCCAGGAGGGTATTGGAGCTTTACCATAGGTTCTAAGAAATATGATCCTGAAACTGTAAATCTTGACAAATACGAAGATTTAGATACTAAATACTATACTAAAAAAATTCATAAAGCAGCTTTTGTATTGCCAAAATATGTAGAAGACCTTATAAAGTAACTTGTAATTAATTAAATCCATCTAAATCAACCACAATTTGTTATACTTTCTCCAGATTTAGATGAATTATTAACTTCCCTGTAATTGGACTATTTATCACTTTAAATTTAAAACCATAGTGCAAAAGCAGATCTTCACGTTTATAGTCAGGTCTGCTTTTCTATTATATCTATTTCCTTCTCTGTAAATTTAAATATATTATACAGATAGTCCTCCTCCATAACATCTCTCATAGTTGGAATACAAAGTTTCATCAAATTATTAGGATAATATTCATATAAATTTTCTCCCAGTTTTTTACCAAAAGTTTTAAAATAGAATTCATATATCCTACTATTCAATAAGAACAGAAGATATTCATAGGTAAAAGGAACATTTTCTCTAAGCTTTAAAGCATATACATCTGCACTAAAAAAGCTCCCTCTATCTAGTGCAAATCTATTATTTTCAGATTTATAGGGGAAAATAATTTTTTCACCCTCAAAAATACTCTTGTTTCTTCCCCATTGAAGATGATACCATTTTCTTATGCCCTTTTTACATTCTCTCCTGTTTAAAAGCCTATCTTTATAGGTGGATATATGATCTAATGCTCTAGGATAATTTTCTTTGCTATCAATACTATCCGAATATATTATATATTTGTAATTTTCATTTATACTGTCTTTATTTATAGAACTGCTTTTTATCCAAGGTTTTAATATATCCCTTTCAATATCTTCATTTTTTACAGTTTTATCATCTACTATAAAAGCTCTATCACAACCTGTAATTATTCCCTGATAACTATAACATATATTAGACAAGGCAGTGAAACTGTTCTTCTCTATCTTGTTTATAATATTTCTTTCTATTTCATCTCTTAATATCCATCCCTTGTTATTTAGAGCATTCTTTTTTATATAAAATTTTTTATAGTATTTACCTTCATTAAAAAAAATAGAATTATAAAATAATTTTTTACTTTTCTTTATATCTCCAATGGGTTTTATAATTTCTATGTCTCTCTTCATATTCTGAGAATTAACTAAAAATATTATAACAGGATCTATACCAACTTGTTTAAAAGGCCTTATACCATAAAAATCCACTATTTTTTCTATAGAACATAGTTCTTTAAATATTTTTCTAAGTTCTTCTCCACTGGGAGACTCTAAAAAATATCTGGAAGTTATAAAGGATATCTTTCCATCTTTTTCCAAATTCAAAATGGATTTTTGAAAAAAGCAATAAGAAATATCACCTTTATCCTTATAAACTTTCCTATATAAATTCTTTAGCTTTAAACTATAATCTCTATCTATGGACTTTTGACCAATGTAAGGAGGATTACTTATAATTACATTAAACTTCTTGAGCACATCTTCTACTAAAAAATCCTGGTGAATAAAATTATCAGGATAGATATAATTACTTTCGCTAAATATATCTATTAATAATATTTTTATAGCATTTTTATCTATATCAAATCCGAATAGATTATTTTTTATTATATGAGTATTTAGATTTTTTTTATTTAAGTTAATATTATTACTTTTATTTATAGTATCTATATTTTCTTTATAAAGTTTAAGTAAATATTTATAGCAGGGAATTATAATATTTCCACATCCACAGGCTGGATCCATTATTTTTATAAATGGATTGTCTATTATATCCTCAATTTTTACAGTGTTTAAAATCATATAATTTGATATTTCTTCAGGAGTATATACAATTCCCTTTGCTCTATTTTTTCTAATAAAACTATAATATATACTTGAAAAATACTGATTTTCATCCATATTCATTTTTTTCTTATACTTATTAATTGAGATATTCTTATAGATATTATCTATTGGCTGTAAAATTATATTGTATAATTCATTAATTTTATCTAAAAAATCCTTCAGCATTGTACTTATTTCCATTGTATATTTATCTCCAGTATGCATAAAATATTATCGACTAAAAATCTTAAATTCTTACAATACTAGATTATAACATATAACGAGGAGATAAAGAATATGAAAAAACTATTTATTATTTCAACACTGATAATTGCATTATGTGCAACTTTTTGTAATAATGTATCCGCTGTTGATATTGTAAAAAATAATGGTATAGATAAAATTTTTTCAGCTAAGAAATTTTCCGATAATTTAAGTACTAAGGAAAATAGTTGGTATTTTGTACCTGAACCCGATGGAAAAACTCCAAGAACTGATTGCAGCTTAGATATGTTAAAAAAATATAGAGCTTATTATGTAGGAGATGTAAATCATAAATATATATATTTAACCTTTGATGAGGGATATGAAAATGGCTATACGGCAAAAATTTTAGATACATTGAAAGTCAACAATGTAAAAGCTGCTTTTTTTGTTACAGTGCCCTATATAAATTCAAATAAAGAATTAGTAAAGCGTATGGCAGATGAAGGTAATTTAGTATGCAACCACTCTAATACTCATCCTTCCATGGCAACTATTACAGATGAAGAAAAATTTAAATGGGAACTTACTTCTACTGAAGAAGCCTACAAAGAAGCTACTGGTTATGATATGAATAAGTTTTTCAGACCACCTATGGGAAGGTATAGTGAATTATCATTGTCCTATACAAGTAAATTTGGATATAAGACAATATTTTGGAGCCTAGCTTATAAAGACTGGCTTAAAGATAATCAGCCTAATCCTGAAAATGCAAAAAAACTTATTTTAAAAAGAAGCCATCCCGGTGGCATATATTTATTACACGCAGTTTCAAAAACCAATACAGAAATATTGGATTCTCTAATAAAAGAATGGAAAAGTCAGGGATATGAATTTAAGAGTTTAAATGATTTACCATGATTTTTATTTCCATGGATTTAACAATGTCATTGAGAATTATATTGAATATTTGAGGGAAAAGACGAAACAAACATCAAAGTGTAAAGTTCAAAGAACAAATATCAAATAAGGAGAAAGTGATAGGAGTAAAGTCATCTAATAAGTTGAGAGTTGAGAGTGATGGATATTTTTCTTCCGTTACACTACAGAAAAATTTAGAATTAATATGGATAAACTTTAAAGGCAAAATTGGCTCATTAAAGGTTTTGAGGCAGTTAGCCCGATGGTTTAGCAGTGATACATTAATATGATGAATTTACGTTGACTGAGTAGTAATATTTAGATAGCTGTTTTTTATAGAAAAGTAGAAAGCTCAAATTTTAATTTGGTGTTAATCACTGTACAGAGTGCAAGCAGACAAAATAAAATTTATTATAGTTAGCTTTAAGGAAAACATAACCCTACGGTCAGATCAACAGAATTAATGAATGGGATAGTTGTATTTTGAAAAGTTTATCACTTAAGTTAATTGTACTAAAGCGGCCTATCGGTCTAAAAACATATATGGCCATTTAAAGATGTTAAATTTTTAGTTCTAAAGCTTTTTTCGCAGCATAGCGGAGAAAAAACACCAATAACTCTTAATTCTTAATTTTTAACTCTTAACTAATTAAATTTGTTCTTTTAACTTTGATATTTGAACTTTTTTAAACTTTCCACTTTCAACTGAGAAAAGGATTGTTTCGTCCTTTTCTCCTATTCTTCAAATTATTATATTCCAAGAATCTTATTTACCACATAAACTATATCATTTTTATTATTTTTACTTTGCTGCAATAGTTTTTGCGATTCTTCTTCCAATTTATTTTTTATAGCTTCATCTTTTATACCAGATAGATTTATACCTATATTTAATACAGCTATCTCTATCACTGAGTGAGCAAGTATAGCAGCACATCCCGCATCTGACACTGCAAATTTATTTCCGTATTCACAGGCAACAGATATCATCTCGTATATTTTATTTGTCTTTTCAATTAACTCCATAGGTACTTTAGCAGCATTTTCATAACCTTTAGCTATAGCCTTACTTCTTAGCTGTATTGCTTCTTCTGTGTCCTTAGGCATTTTAAAAGCATTAATAATTTCTAAAAAAGCTGCTCCATCTTTGTCTATATATGTAATAAATTCATCCTTTGCCTCTTCCATCTTTGCTAAACTTTCTTTTATTAATTCTTTTATGGAATCATCATAATCTTCATATACTTTTTTTCCTATAGTAAGATTAAATACCATAGAAGTAAGTGAAGCTGCTAATGCCGCTGTTAGGGCTGCTGCGCCGCCACCCCCTGGAACTGGCGAACTACTGGAAAGTACTTTTGAAAATTCCCCTATTGTCATATTTTCATACATTTTTTTAAGCACCACTTTCATAAATAAATTATAAAATTACTATTACATGAATAATATTTTATCATATATAATAAAAATTTTGTATAGAAAATTATACAAAATAGAAAGTGAATGACTAAGGTGTATATGAATTGTAATTTATTTGCTTCATATAATTAATAAAAAACTATCTCACAAAACACAATATCCATTGTAAGATAGTTTCTTATTAAGATTTATTTTTTCTATCTGAGTAAAGTCTTTTCATGCTTTTTACTAAAAGGAACATTCCATTTATTTAAAAAAACATGTTCATTTACATTTTTTACAGGGTTATGCTGTTTTTCTTCGGCTATTTCACCAATTGGTGTCAAAGCTACAACTTTAAAGTTATTTGGTATATCTAATATATCTCTTATGGTGTTTTCATCAAAAGAAGCTATCCAACAAGTTCCATAGCCTTCATTAGAAGCTGCTAATATAAAATGTTCCATAGCAATTGCACTATCTACTAAATATAAAGGTTTTCCATCTATATTCCCAGAATCTTCTGGCTCTCCAACAATTAAAGCTACCACGGGTGCCTCTTTTATAGCTTTTTCAACCTCATCAGAACTATTTTTTACAGCAGAAGCTATTATATTTTTCTTATAATCATCATCTACTATAACAAATTTATAAGAAGTTTTATTTTTCCAAGAAGGTGCCATCATTGCAGCATTAATCATTTTACCAAGCTTATCATCTTTCACTTCTGTAGATTTAAATCTTTTTATACTTTTTCTATTTTCTACTACATCATAAAAATCCATTCAACTGCACTCCTTTAGAAATTTTATATTTATTATTCTTTTTATTATGTGTACTTAAATGGATATTATTCAGCTTAAATTTATACTACTTTACAAATTTATTTACCGTTTCCATATCTATATTTTCTGTATCGGCCTTAAATCCGTGTATAATATTTTTAATTAGGCTAAAAGGTTCTCTTCTAATTATTATTCTCCCTATAACCTCAATAAAAATATATATAGAAAATACAGTTTTCTCTAACATATTAGCATTTCTTTTTATAAAAATTACTCTGTTTCTATTTAAAAAATAATAACTCAATCCACTATATTTAGATATAGTGGAAGATCCTTTGTGATAAATTTTACTATCATATACACATAGCAATTTATATCCTTTAGCACTTGCTCTATAACAAAATTCTGTTTCTTCAAAAAATAGGAAATAATTTTCAGGTATTAATCCTATATCTTCAAATACATCTCTTCTGCATACAAAACAGGCTCCTCCAAGATAATCGACAAAAGAATTTTCTTTAGGAATTTCATTGTATTTATAATTTTTATATTTTCCTTGAGTAAGCCCTGTATATAAATTTATTTTGGCCCCCATAGCTTGTATAATATTTTTATTGTTATATTTACATATACAAGGTCCAGCTACACCTATCTCCTTATGTTCTTCCATAATTTCAATTATTTTATCTAAAAAATCACTTTCTACTATTACATCATTATTTAATATGCAGATATATTCGGCATTATTTTTTAAAGCATATTTAATTCCTAAATTGTTTCCGCTGGCATAGCCTAAATTTTCATTACATTTTATAATATTATATGTACTAAATTCTCTCTTCAACTTTTCATAGGAGCCATCTGTAGATGAATTATCTACAACTATTATTTCATGATTACTATATTTTAATTGTTTTAAGCTAAATAAGCACTCTTTTGTATCCTTAAAAGAATTAAAATTTAATATTACTATAAAAACTTTTGGATCTATATTCATATCATCTTTTTCCTCTTATATTATTTATTCTATAATGTAAATTTTCAACTATGTTATCCCAATTATACTGTTTCTTACAATATTTTTTCATTTCTTCAGAATATTTATCTAAATTATCACTGGTCATTAGTTTTTTCAATTCAACAGCTATAGCTTTATAATCTCCTACATTAACTACTGCTCCTTTTCCCTCTTTTACAATTTCTTCTGCTATTCCAACTCTAGTAGAAACTATTACATTGCCACAAGCTATAGCCTCTATCAATGCTATTCCAAAACTTTCATAAGCAGAAGTGAGGCAGAATATTTTTGATTTTTTATATTCTTGGAATAATTCTTCTCTATTAAATATGGGACCTTTAAATATTATATCAGCTTTTATATTGGGATATTTTTGAAAAAAATCTTCTATAGTCTCTTTAAAAGAATCCTCTACAGGTCCTACAAATACGAGCTTCCATTCTTTTCTTATTTCCTCATCTATCAATGAAAAAGCCTTCATAAGTAGGTCTGTAGCTTTTTCACTGCTTCCAATTCTGCCCACATTCAAGATTATATTTTCTTTATCCTTAAAATTTATATCCTTTTTAAAATAGTCAGCTTCAAAATCAATACCATTGGGTACATTAATTAATTTATTGCTATGTTTACCAATCAAGTATTTTAACCTGTCAAATATATATTCCTGCTCCACTCCTATAATATCTACACTGCTAAGGAAAAAGTTAAAAAATATTCTTTCAATAGATTTCATATTCTTTATCTTCTGCAAAATTAATTCTGTACAATCAAGTTTTAAAAATATTATACCGCGCCTATTAAAAAATTTATATAATAAAGCATAAACTACAGAATTAAAAGTCATGTGAAATATTTGAAGTACATCTATATTTTTAGAATTTTCACTCAAATATTTAAATATATTTATTAAATTTTTATTTTTCTTCTGAATAAAGTCCATTTTAATTCCTTTTACTTCTTCGTCTAGGTAATAATACTTATCATTGTTATAGCTAGCTATATAGGAATTATATCCATAGAGTTTATGTAATTTGTAAGCAATCATTCCTACATCTTTTATTAGGTGTACATTTTCAGCCTTTGGATATAATACATAATATCTCACTTATTACACACCGCCGTTCTTTCCAATTAAAATACGCCTTACTTCCTGTAATGTTATATACTTCGTTATAATTATAAATATACTGTAAAATATGGCACTTAAAATTATGGTAAAAACTATATTTATATTAAAATATTTTAAAATAATTATTACAATAGCCATTATAAAACAAGGAAATAAAGATTTTATTATATTAATATAGTTTGAAACTATTATAATTCTTTTAGCATAATACCTCATCATCACTATATTTATTATTTCTGATAGCACAGTTATTGCAGCAGCCATATTCATACCATATCTAGGAGTAAATATTAAATTCAATATTAAATTTACTAAGGCTGATATAGTAACGGTCTTTAAATATTTTTTCTCCATACCACAGGCGTTCAATCCCCAACCATATATTTCTCTAAAAAAAAGTATTAAAGCATATAATAATAATATAATAAATGGTGAATAAGCACCTATAAAACTTTTATCAAAGAGCAGCACTATTATATCCTTTGAAAGAAGAATTCCTCCTATTACAACGGGCATAATAAAAGCAGTTATTATCTTTGAGGTATTATTCATAAGCTTTTTTAAATTCTCTCTGTCATTATTGTTAAAATAATTTATAATAAGTGGAAATATAGGTGTAAAAATCATGGTTTCAATATTTATTAAAAATAGAATTATATAATAAGCTGATCCATATATCCCTGCTTCTTCACTTCCCCTAGTGAACATTATTATTATTCTATCCACATTAGTATTTATCATGGCAAGTATTCCTGAAATTAAAAATGGAAGTCCAAAATTTACATAGGAAATAAATTTCTTCTTATTTAGATTAATACTTAAAGTAAATCTTTTCTTAAAAAAATATATGTATCCCTGATATATGGTTCCAATAAATAATGCTATAAAAGTAAATAGGGGTATATAATAAACTTGGCTCTTTTCTCTTAAAAAGATATATATTAAAATAAATGGAATTATATTTTTAATGATATTATAAACAGCATTGTATTTCATTTCCTGTATTCCATTAAATACCCAGTCAATATTCATAGCAGTAGGAAGTAGTGTTAGTCCATACAATATAAATAAAGTTTTTATAGAATTTATATTATTTTCAAAGGCCGAAGATATAATAACTATAACTGCAAAGCTTAAAATAAATAATATAAATCTAAAGATAAGTATATCACCCACTACCTGTTTTATATTTTCTCTGTCCTTTGCAATTTCTCTGGTTCCATAGGTTTGAAGGCCAAAAAGTACTACCATAGTAAAATACAATATCATTGCCTGAACCGTATTCACTGTACCAAAATAAGAAGCTCCTATTTTAGTGGCATAATAAGTACCTGTAAAAAACACTATAACCTGAGATATCAAACTTGAAGAAATCGTAAGTAAAAAATTTTTAGCTACTCTATTCATTTAACTACCTTTCCTGAAAAATTTATATATGAGCTTAAATTTATCTAATCTATAATTACAGATAATACCTTAAACTCTGTTTATATTATGAACTAATATATCATTTAATAAAACTCGCACCTTTAAAGTACGAGTTCCTAATTAGTAATTACATATCCAGATTTTCTATATACTCTTTTAGTGACTCCTGCCATGTTTTTGTTATATCTCCAGTTGTAATTTCCAACATGTAATTTCTAAGCACAGAATATTTAGGCCTCTTTGCAGGTCTTGGGAATTCCTCTGTAGTACATGGAATAACATTTATATCAATATTCTTCAGCCTGAATATTTCTTTAGCAAAATCATACCAAGAACATACACCTTTGCAGGTACAATGGAATAGTCCATAATTTTTTTCATCTATAAGTTTTATTATTACACTAGCTAAATCTACAGTGCTGGTAGGTGTTCCTATCTGATCATTTACAACCTTTAATTCATTATGATTTTCACTTAATTTTATCATAGTCTTTACAAAATTATTTCCATCTCCATATAACCATGCAGTTCTTACAATATAATATTTGGGATTTAAAGTTTTTACAAAGTTTTCTCCATCTAATTTAGTTTTTCCATACACCGTTTGAGGATCTGTAGTATCAAATTCAGTAAGCTCAGTATTTCCATTTCCATTAAACACATAATCAGTAGAAACCTGAACAATTTCAGCTCCTATGGAAAAAGCTGCTGAAGCTAAATTTTTAGGACCTACAGCATTTATTTTATAGGCTAAATCCAATTGTTCCTCACATTTATCCACCTGTGTATGTGCTGCACAATTTATAATTACATTTGGTTTATGTTCTTTTACAAATTCATTTACCTCATTTACATCTGTTATATCCAGATCTTTTACATCTGTTGGAATAATCTCAACATCTTTTTCTGCATATTGTTTTTGAAGCTCTCTTCCAAGCTGACCATTAGCCCCAGTTATTAATATTTTCATCCTTACCAACTCCTAAAATTTATGTTAATCAATACTATCTATCTTGTAAAAATTTTACTCATAACTGATTATACAACTTAAAATAAATAGAATTTTATTCCTTTCTTATTATATATTTGTTGTATATAACTTTCAATATAAGTTTAGGAATAGATCCAAGTCTCTTTATTCTCCAAGGCTCTTTAGCTACCCTATAGAGCCACTCCAATCCAAATTTTATCATCCATCTGGGAGCCCTGTTTACCTTACCTGCAATTACATCAAAGCTTCCCCCTACTCCCATATATACAGATGCAGGCAAACTGTCCATGTACATATTTATAAATTTTTCCTGTCTAGGACATCCCATAGCCACAAAAATAGCATAAGGTTTTGAATTTTTTATATCCTGCAATATATCTTCACAGCTATTCATATCAAAGTATCCATTATGACTTCCCACAATTCTCAAAGCATTATATTTAGCTTTAAGTTTTATTTTACATTCATCAATTATTTCCTGCTTTGCTCCAAGAAGATATATACCTTTACCCTCTCTCTCACAATGCTTTATTATTTCATCCATAACTTCAATGCCTGGAATTTTTTCTTTAACTGATTTTTTAACTATTTTAGAAGCTATAACTACACCAATACCATCCGGAATTATTATAGAGTTATATTCACTACAGCCTTTAAATATTGATTTGTCATATAATCCATTATAGAGCACTTCAGGATTTCCTGATATGATATGCACTTTTTTAAAGGTCTTTATGTATTTCATAAGCTCCAGTTTACTCTTATTAAATACATGATAATCTAATATTTTAGAAAACATAATTTTCCTCCGTAGTTAATTAGAAAATATTTGTCTTTTAATATTTTTATTTTTCGTCTTTAAGAGATATTGTTTTGGAAAGCTATCTTACCCATTTTAGTGCTGTTCATCACAAAGTCCATCTGCTGCTGCTACAAATATCCAGAAATACACTACTACTGTAGGTACAAAAAATAAATTTTCAATTAAATTCATAAATAAAAAAGCTGATGCTGAAGCAAAAAATCCAACATAAAATAAATTTATTTTTTTATCTTCTATATTAACTATAACTTTCTTTATTTTAATGATGGTATTTACAATTATACTAATAAATGACAGTCCACCTACTATCCCCAATTCAGACTCTATTTTAAGATAAGAATTATGTGTGGGATAATGAGAATAATTTTTGTAGACCAAATATCTATATTTAGCTACATAGCTGTCATATAATTCAATAAAATTTCCATTGCCAATTCCCCTTAAAGGATGTTCTTGGATCATTTTAAGGGCAGTTCTCCAAATCTGTATTCTTCCCTCATCTCCCACAGCAATTTGTAGAATTCTTGATCTCACTTGAGGTATTGCAAAGCCAATTACTGCAACAGCCCCTAATCCAATAAGAAAATACAAACTATATACCAATGACAGTATTACTCCACCTACTAATATACCTAAAAAGGAGTTCCTTGAACCAGTAAAATAAATGTTAAATAGAGCCATTATTAGTAAAATTCCATAAACAATTCTCTGATATACATACTTGCTTCTAATTATAAACATTACCACTGGGAAAATTCCTATGATTAAGAAAGCAGCGAAAGTATTTGGATTATCAAAAGTTCCATTGATTCTTAAAACTCCATTTGCCATAGCATATCCCTTTAAAAGACCATGTCCTGTTATCTTCTGAAATATTCCATATATATTTATAACCGTAAATATAACCACATATGAATTTATTAAACCTTTTACCTTCTCTCTATCTATACTGTATTTTATAATAAAATACAATATAATAAAGGACAAAAATCTTGCACTTTCAGTTATTGCAATGGTTTTATCTGTAGCATAGGAAATGGATATAATCATTATAAGTAAGAGAACTGTAAATGACAATCCCATAAAATCTTTAAAAAAATCCAATAAATTATTTATAAATTCCCTTCTAAAAACTATAATATGAACTAAGAAGGCCAATATAAGAACAAATAGCATTACATCCCCTAAAGCTGGTATCTTATGTATATTTCCTATATTCAATCCTTGAGGCATAATTGGATATAATAGAATTAATCCAATTAATATGTAATAGATAAACATGTTTTTATTTCTCATAGATAATCACACTGCTTTCCAAAATTTCACCTGATTAACTTGGCGTAAGTCTCCCTCGCACGCTGTACAGCGATTCACACAAAATCAAAAAGAAGATTTTGGTTCTCTGCTTGCACTCTGTGAAAGTGATTCGCACCAAATTAAAATTTGGGCTCTCTACTTTTCTTCAAGTGGGAGTTCAACGCCAAGTAAGCCATGTATTCGCAGTTCTAAAATTCAGATGTGGTAAAAGAATCCACACCTGAATTAAGAACTTGCTTTAATATCGATTAGTTTCAATTGCCCTATTGTTTGCAGCCATTTTTATAGTATTCATATATATTCTTCTGTTTTCTCTTATAGATTTAGAGAATTTAAATATCTGCATAAAACTCATACCTATTATTCTAAATAATAAGGCAATAACTAAGTTTATTCTGACTAATATCTCCTTTGATCTTCCACAATTCTTTCTAAAATATAAAATCATACTCCTATATCTTTCATAAAAAGTTACATCTCCTATTTTTTCACTACTCTGACCAATAAGATGTACTATTTCTCCATAAGGATAATATACCCTGTGCCACCCTGCTTTGCAGGCCTGATAGCAGAAGTCTATTTCTTCATAGTACATGAAATATCTTTCATCCAGCATGCCAATATCCTCAATTACTTCCCTTCTTATAAGCAGTGCTGCTCCCACTAGAACCTGCACTCTTTCCGGGCTCTCAATATTTTGAAAGTTCTTCATATATTGTTCTAAATCTTTTGAGCCCAATTTTCCTCCAAACTTAACAAAAAAATTCTTTATAAAGGGTATCTTTAGTACGTTTTTTAACTTGTATATATGATATACTTCCCTTTTAAAAGTGGGGAAAGCAGATATAGAAGTCTGATGAGTTCTATCTTCATTTAAAAGTTTAGGTCCTAAAAGTCCTATCTCTTTATTTTTATCCATATATATAACCATTTTTTCCAGTACATCCTTAAGTATAATAGTATCACTATTCAGTAAAAAGGTGTATCTTCCCTTGCTTATTTTTATACCTAAATTATTAGCATAGGCAAAACCTCCATTTACTTTGCTTTCAATGAGCTTTACCTCTTTAAATTCACTTTTTAGCATATCAACACTATTATCACTGGATGCATTATCTACCACAATTACTTCGTAGGTTATATTAAATGTATTTTTTAAGATTGAATCTATGCAATTTTTCAATAGATCTTTAGTATTGTAATTTACAATAATTATAGAAATGTCAATCATTTAACATTTTATCCTCCTGCTTGTTCTTATGTTTTACAACTATTTAACCTGAATTTTAGAACTTGCTTCAACCCTTTGTTCCAACTCTTCCATTTGGAGTTAATAAATTTTTTATAATGGCAATTAACCCTAAAAGGAATATTCCAAGATACACTATCCAATTAAAGAGAAAAAAATTATCTTCTTTATTATACTTATTATAAAATATAATCATAGCTCTATAGAATTCATAGGTGGCTTTTGTTCCAAGCTGCTTGCTGCTTTCTCCTTTATAGTGAATAATAGTACCTACAGGACAATATCTAACTATATATCCAGCCTTCTTAGCCCTCATGCACCAATCCATTTCTTCTCCATACATAAAAAATGTTTCATCTAAAAACCCTATTTTATCAATAACTTCTCTTTTAATCATGAGAAAACACCCTGAAACAGAATCTACATCTAAAAATTCATCTTCAGAAACATGAGTTAAATTATATCTGGTAAGACTTTTATTCTTTTTAAAAAGTTTACTTATTCCAAATAGCTTAAAAAATGCATCTTTAGGTCTTGGAGCCATTCTTCTGCAGGCAAGCTGAAGGGTTCCATCTGAATTTAAAACCTTGCAGCCAGCTATACCTAAATTTTCTTCACTAATCAAATATTCATAAATTCTGTCTATAACATCTCCATTGATAATAGTATCTGGATTTAACAACAGAATAGCCTCTCCTTTTGCAATTCCTATCCCTTGATTATTTGCTCCTGCAAAACCTTTATTATCTCTATTTTCTATTAATTTAAATCCTTTTCTATCCATATATTTGTCTTTAAGCATCTTACAACTTTCATCAGTAGAATTATTATCTACAACTATTATTTCAAAAGTTATATTTTTTACATTCTTATATATAGAATCCAGACAATTTTTTAAAAGTTCTCTTGCATTCCAATTTACTATAATTATGGTTAAATCGCATTTTAGCATTGTTTACTCCCAATTATTTTATTAAATTACTTAAATTAAAACTATAAGCATACAACTTGAAATATAAATTTGGATTTTTTATATCAAGTTACTCAGGTTATTCATAAGTATCAACATTTAGTTATGAATTTGAATGTCTATAAATAAGTAATTCTTATGATAAAAATTTTATTTACAATTTTACTGCCATTCAAATATATATTTATTATCTCAACTTTCAGGTTATAAATTATCATAACTTATTATGCCATCGAATAGATTTATATTAACATCTATATTTCTAATAGTCAATTTATCCAAATATATGTACATAATAATTTAAAATATGTTAACTATTAACCCATAAATTATATATCAGAGATATCAATATACCAAGTTTAATTCTATCCTAAGTTTACACAATTAAATATTTAAAGTATAATAAAAACAGCAATTCAGGTAAATAAATACAATAGATATTTATTTCTCGTACATTATATATTTAGGAAGGGACGAAAATGAAAAATAAAAGATTATATTTAGTAATTCCCTGTTATAATGAAGAAGTCGTTTTGAGAGAAACTGCAAAAAGATTAAATGAAAAATTTAAAAAAATGATTCTAGATGACTATATTTCAAAAGATAGTAAAATATTGTTTGTAGATGATGGCTCAAAGGATTCTACCTGGAACATAATAGAAGATTTAAATAGAAATAATACCATATTCATAGGTTTAAAACTGTCAAGAAACAAAGGGCATCAAAATGCATTGCTGGCAGGATTAATGACTGCTAAAGAATATTCAGATATGGTAATATCTCTAGATGCAGATTTACAAGATGATATAAACGTTATAGATAGGTTTGTAGAAGAATATTATAATGGAAATGAAATAGTATATGGGGTACGTTCAAAGCGGGAAAAAGATACCTTTTTTAAACGTTTTACAGCTGAAAGCTTTTATAAATTAATGAAAGCTTTAGGAGTAGATATTATTTTTAATCATGCTGACTATAGACTAATGAGCAAAAGAACCTTAGAAGCACTTTCAGAATTCAAGGAAGTAAATCTTTTTTTAAGGGGTATTATTCCACTTATAGGGTTTAAATCCTCTATTGTGGTATATGAAAGAAATGAGAGATTTGCAGGTAGCTCAAAATATCCATTTAAAAAAATGCTTAGTTTTGCTTTTGATGGAATTACTTCCTTTAGTGTAAAACCTATAAGAATAATTACAGCTATAGGTACTGCAATCTTTGTCATCAGCACATTATTTTTTATATATTCATTAATTATGAAATTTTTAGATAAAACTATTATTGGTTGGACTAGCCTTATATGCTCTATTTGGATGATTGGTGGAATACAACTTTTATGTTTAGGAGTTATTGGTGAATACATAGGTAAAATTTATGGAGAAGTTAAAGCCAGGCCCAAATACATTATAGAAAAGAAACTCTTCGAAAAAAAAGATCTGTTTGAAAAAAAATAATTATTTATTAAATTTAATGACATATTCAAAGATTATATATTAATACATATTTTTTTATAATAGAATAAATACAAGGAATGTCTTTCAATGCATAGGTATTCATAGCGAGACATTCCCTATATCCTTATATCTTTAAAATTCTTTTAATTTTACTCTTGATTCTAATAAGATAGTATTTTATTAGTCCATTAGGTCTATAGAATATCTTCACTTTTTCAATTTTATCCTTTGATACATATGGATTACTGCAAAATTTCTCAAGAGGTTTCACAACAATTTCCCATTTAAATTGCTGCTTAACAGCATTGATGTTTTGTTGTAGTTCTCTATATCCATCCTCATCTCCCAATAAATCTAAAATCATATCCGCTAATTGATTATAGTTTTTTTCATCATGACAAACTCCTAGTTTTTTATCCTCTACAAGTTCTGACATATAGTCTCCCTTTGTTAAAACCATCGGCAATTCACACCATAAATAGTCTAATATTCTGGTTCTGAAAGAAAATCTCGTTTCCAAATTATTAAAATATGTACTTACTCCTAAATCCGATTCCATCAAATAATTCTGTCTTTGAGAATATTCAACCCAATCGTTAAAAAATATATTTTTATCGTACAAGTCATAAGTCTTAGACCTTTCAACACATTCTTCTGCCACAGTAGTATCACAATTCATACTTGGATGACCTATACCCATAAAAAATAATTTTATATCTTTTCTCTTTTTACAGATTATATTCATGGCCTCAATGAGAGTAAGAGGATCAAACCAGTTCCATATTCCTCCACCCCATATTATTACTTTATCACTTTCGCCTATATTAGGCCAAACTCCCTTTAGGACTTGCTTTGTCTTAACGGGTTCTTCATTATTCAATCCAAAAGGCACAACACCAATTAACTTTTCCATATTTATATTATCACTATAAGTAACGGGATTTACCCTATTTATAGCTGATAGCATTCCAAGCCAGTAATCTTTCTGCTTTTCACTGGAGCAAATAAAATAATCACCTAGTGAAAGCTGCTCAAGAATAAGATCCAGATCTGTTTCATGGTAAGTTAATCTGTCTTTAAAGTCTATAAATTTTCTAAGTTCCAGATTTTCAAGGGTTATTGGATCATATATATCTACTACTTTGGGAGTTTTTATTTTCTTTAAAAAAGGATATAACCTAAAAGCTATTCCCTGCAGTACTATAGAATCAACTGTCTCAGAAGATTCTATAAGCTCATTTCGATTTCCCTTAATAACTTTAAACTTTTCTCCATTGAAATCAAAATCTGTATTTTTATTTGGTATAAATAATACTACTTCTAATGTTTTACTTAATTCCTTGGCAAAGTTATAATAACGTATGGCTGGACCAGTCATTTTTTTTGCAATAGTGTCTGGACTTATCAATAATACTTTTTTCACCACTATGACCTCTCTACTATAAGTTTATTTTTTAAATATTCTTCTAAATAACGAAAAAATATTCAATTTACTAATTCTTCTTAACCTTTTATCTATCTTTTCCATCCAGCTTGATAGGCGGTCTATGTCTAATTCTTTCTTAGATAAAGAATTCTCCATAGCCTTTACCTTTTTCTCTAATCGTTCAAGTCTTTTTAATTTTTTAATTATTATTTCATTTAAATCATTACCATCAGAATTATTCTTTAATGAGTCAAAAGATTCTTCTATATTTTCATCAAAATCCGATTCATCATATTCAATTGGCGATAGCATTATTCCATTCTTAGGATTAATTCCTTTTACAGAATAAATGCATTTTGTCCTATATACCAAACTCCCTTCAAGCAATCTACTATTTTCCCAAATAGATCCAAATGAATCTTCTTTTTTATTTTTCCATATAGTTATGCAATTATCGTATTCATCAGTTAATCCTTCAAAATAAAAGTAAAACTCTCTTCCTTCTGAATTAATTATAGGTTTAAATTCAATAGTAATCCAAGAATTATCAATTAAATTTTTACCTTCTAATTCTTTTTCAACTAATACTTCATTGTTACTAAAATCGTATAATTTAAAAATAATTTTATGGTCATTAATTCTATCATAAGTTGCTATTTTTACTTCAATAGATGCAAAATTAGGATACCTGCATCTAAATTTTTGTCCTATCTTTCTACCGGTTACTAATTGACCTACCACTGAATCTTGTACTTTTTGTTCTAAATCTATAATATAATTACTATTGCTTGCAACGTTAGCATTTTTCTTTTTCAATGGAGCATTACAAAAGTCAACTAAAGGTTTCATTACTACACTCCATTTATATTTTTCTCTAACTACATTTATATTTTTTTTACATTGATTAAAAAATTCTTTGTCGTCCGCAAGCTTTAATATAGCATTAGTTAAACTTTCTACGTTTTTATACTTTACAACAATTCCAAGTTGTTCTTGCTGTATAAGATCAGCAAAATAATCACCTTCGGTAGCTATTATAGGTAATCTAGCCCATAAATAGTCTAATATTCTTGTTCTAAAAGAAAATCTTGTTTCTAAGTTATCTAAATGACAGCTTACGCCTGCAAAGGATTCTAAAAGAAAATTTTGTCTTTCTAAATAATCTACCCAATCCATATTAAAGAACACATACTTATCTTTTATTCCAAGTTTTTCAGAAAGCTTTATAGCTTCACCACACACTTCCATTTCTGGTACTGCTGGATTAGGATGTTTAACACCCATAAAAAATAATTTTATATCCGTTCTCTTTTTTGATATTTCATATACTGATTTAATAAGTGTAATAGGATCAAACCAATTCCATATTCCCCCACCCCACAGAAGAATTTTGTCTTCTTTTTTAAGATTAGGTATCTTTTCTTTCATTGAATCTTTGGTATGTATTGGTTCTTCATTACTTATTCCAAAAGGTACTAAGTCAATTAGCCTTTCTAACTTAGGTGACATATCATATTCATATGGATTTACTTTATTTAATGCCGTCAGCATACCTATCCACATATCCATTTGTTTGTCATTTGCACATATAAAATAATCTCCCAGCTGCAGCTGTTCATTTTGTATTCTTAGATTTTGATTATGTGCCAATACTCTGTTATTTATATTCTTATTTTTATAGGTCTCCAATATTTCTATAACAAAAGGATCATATATATCTACTACAAGTATTTTTTGCTTACATATGGATTTCAATTCTTGAATCAATTCCAATATTAATCCCTGTAAAATTATAATATCACTTTCCCAAGCTGCTTTAATTAATGCATCAGCTTTACCTAATTCATATTCTACTAATTCTATACCTTCAAATTTCTTATCAAAATTACTTTTATTTGGAATAGCCAAGGCAACATCATTATCTTTACACAGTCCTTTAGCAAATTCTAAATACCGAATACCAGGCCCTGCCATTTTTTTGCCTATTGGTTCATTAGAAATGAGAAGAATTTTTCTCTTAAATTTAGTATTCAGCTTTTCTTCCACATTGTAATTATTTATCATTTTTTGAAACTTATCCAAATATTTATAATCATGATAATACTCAACAGGAAATGGCATTAAAGGATTAGGCAACAGTTCACTTATATCTGTGTCTTTAATCTTTCTATTTTCTTGTATAAATTGCCTTTTTTTATTCAATCTTTCTAAATTACTACTTAAATTATTTATGGCAACTATTGAGGAATAATTATCTTTCTTTTCATCAATTTCAAAATATAAATCTTTATTGTTAGTTATATCATATAAATCATCGTTTATATTCAAATCCATTTGTATTCTTTGTATAAGTAAAAAAAGATTACATAGTACTATATCAAAATTTTCCTGTGAATAATTTTTATATATAGTATACAAAGCATTTCTTTCAAAAAGAGTTTTCATCTTATGGGTATTAAACTTTTTTGAAGTTCCATTATGCTTATGATAACATTTCGCCTTAGCACAAAATCTTACCTTGTATCCAAGAATCCATAATCTCCAGCCAAGATCTACATCTTCATAGTATGCAAAATAATCTTCATCAAATCCACCAACTTTAAGGAAAACATTTCTATCTATAAGTAATGCTCCTCCACATGCAAAGAGAATATCTCTATCTTCGGAATATTTTAGTTCTGCTTCTTTTACATCCATTCCATAATCAAATTGATATCCATATCCTGCAAAATTTATACTGCCGCCAGCAAAATCTAATTTTGTTCCATTCCAATTTATTATTTTGCTTCCAACGCATGCATATGATTCATCTCCTGAAGTTTCGTCCAAAGTCTTAAACATGGCATTTAACCAGTCTTTATCTATTCTCATATCGTTGTTAATAAGCGCTAGATAATCTCCAGTAGCAATTTTAGCCGCATCATTGTTAGGTTTAGCAAAACCTTCATTTGAATCATTTTTTATTATCTTTACATAAGAATAATTTTCTTCAATAAATTGTACTGATCCATCTGATGAGCCGTTATCCACCATGATGCATTCTATCTTTTCTTTTGGATAATCTAATTTTTTTATAGTATCAAAACATTCCTTTAAATGTTGTATACCATTATAATTTACAATAATAAAACTAACGCTTCGTTCCTTCATAACTACACCACTTTCACATATACTTTATAATTGCCAATCGCATTTAACTTTAATTTTACCATCTTCTTTTATATTACTTTCATGTACATAAAACCAATAGTGTTTATCTCTGAAATCATATTCATTTTCACAGGTCTCATCAAATAATCCTATTGAAAAATAATACTTAGATTTTAGTAAAATATTATTATTTATTATAAAGCTGATTACATTATTATCTTTTATATCAGTAATTACCAATCCATCTTGCTGACAATTATGATGAATAATCTTCCAGCCTTCTTCCGTATAAATCTCAAATACTAATACAGCACTTTTTATATCTTTATTTTTTTTATATTCAATATTCACTTTTATATCTTCTTCAGTACCATAAAAATTTCTAGGTCTTCCCTCTTTATCTGAAAAATACAATTTTGTAATTTCAAGTTCTCTATTTCCAGATCTATTCCCATTTATAAATTCCTTAGCTTCATGCATTTCAATATTAAAATCATCTGAAATCTGTTCTATATTATTATTTTCAATATATTTATCTAGATCCTTCTTCTCCTGATCATCTGATGAATAAGTTAATTTCATATACAATCCTATCATACGTTCTGGAGTTCCTTCTAAAACATATCCACCTCTCTTAATAAATATAACTTTATCACATATTCTTCGAACAGTACTCATATCATGAGAAACATATACAATAGTTTTGCCATGCTTTTTAAATTCCATTATTTTATCTAAGCACTTTTTTTGAAAATTAGCGTCTCCTACTGCTAATACCTCATCTACTAGCAATATATCCGGATCAACACTTACAGCCACAGAAAAAGCAAGTCTCATATACATTCCTGAAGAATAATTTTTTACAGGAGTGTCCATAAATTTTTCAAGTTCTGCAAATTTAACTATTCCATCATATCTTTCTTCAATTTCAGTTTTACTGAGTCCAAGTATTGATCCATAGAGATAGACATTTTCTCTACCAGATAGATCTGGCTGAAATCCAACCCCTATTTCTAATAGAGATGATATTTTTCCATTAACAATTATATCTCCAGAATTTGGTTTTAAAATATTTGAAATCAATTTCAAACTAGTACTTTTACCTGTACCATTCTCACCAATAATCCCTACAGTCTGCCCCTTTTCTATTTTATAAGAAGCATCTTTTAATACATACATTCTATTAACTTGCAATTTGTTTCTATTTAGAATTTTATTTAAAAATTTTTCTTTTATTGAGTTACTTTTATTCTGATATATATTAAAATACTTAGTAACATTCTTAAATTCTATAACAGTCATAATTTATGTAACACCTTTTTCTTTATAAAATTTTAAACAAATTATTATATTTCTTCAGCAAACACTTTTTCTATTCTTCTAAAAATAGAATTTCCCACTAGAATTAATATTATATTAATAAGTATCAAACCAATAAAATACCAAGCACTAGGCAGTTTATTTTCCAGTAATAATTTTCTACAGCTTTCTACCACCAGCGTCATGGGATTTATTAAAAAGCAAATTTTAATAATTTGTGCTTTACTTGGATCCATTTGTGCAATACTTTGAACTCTCTCTAATGGATATATTACCGGTGTTAAATATAACCATAGCATAAAAAATATCTCTACAAAATGAGATATATCTCTATAGAGTACATTTAATGCAGAGAGAAGATAGGATAATCCTATTGCCAGCCAAAGTAATAATATTAACACTACAGGATATAAAAGTGCTACCCATCCAATTTTTATATTCTCTACTGCCATGGCAACGAATAATATAGTTAATGTGATAATAAAATTAACAAAATTAGACAATATAATTGACAAAGGAATTATTTCCCTTGGAAAGTATACTTTTTTAATTAAATTCGAGTTAGATACTATAGAACTAGTACTCCCCTGCACTGCTGCTGAAAAAAAGTTCCATGGTAATAATGCCGCAAGAAGACTTACCGTATAGTGTGGAGTATTCTGAGGTATTATGTACGTAAATGCAAAAGTGTAAACCAACATAAGTAAAATAGGATTAAGAAAAGACCAAAAAAATCCCAATATAGAATTTCTATATTTCAATTTCAACTCTTTAATTGTCAAATTACTCAACAACTCTTTATATTCAAATATTTCACGTGTACTTTCAAATAAATTTTTAATAGCTCTAAACATATATATAATCACCTATATCATTATAATTTTTATTTAGTATACAAAATTCTTATTTTTCCCACAACCACTCCTTTCTTATCTTATAAAATCAATATTATATTAGCTTATATTTATTTATTATTCAACTTATTTATATATTTCAATATCTAATTTTTTATTTTTAATTAATTCTGATAAAGATATTTCTTCTCTAACACCTTCAGTACTTTCTTTGAGAAATATAATTTTAATAGTCTGAAATATTAATTTTATATCTAGCAGAATAGAATAATTTTTTATATACATAATATCATACCTTACTTTATCCTCGGGAGTAGTATTATATTTACCAAGTACCTGTGCAAGTCCTGTTAATCCTGCTTTTACTACAGTTCTATACTTGTAATCTGGTATTTCTTTTTCAAATTTATCGACATAAAATGGTCTTTCGGGTCTTGGTCCAACAATACTCATATCCCCTACTAATATATTAAACAATTGAGGTAATTCATCCATTCTTGTAGCTCTTATTATTCTGCCTATACTTGTAATTCTAGGGTCTTTATCTGTGGCAAGTACAGGTCCAGACAGCTTTTCTGCATTCATTTTCATAGAACGAAACTTTATAACATTGAAGTTTCTTCCACCTTCCGTAACTCTCTCCTGTTTATAAAATACATTTCCTCCATCTGACAACTTTATACTTATAGCTACAATAATCATAAATGGAGAGGCAATAACTATCCCAATAACTGTTAAAATAATATCTAATATTCTCTTTATGACTTTTTCCTCTGCGGTTAAACTTAATGATTTTGCTCTAAGTAGTGGCAGATCATCAATTTTATTTAGTTTTGATCCCACCAATGCTAAATCACTCATAGCAGGTACTATAAGTATACTTTTTTGTTCAACTAAGCATTTATCCAGTATATTATCCTTCAAAGCTCCTTTAATATCATCACACAATATTACAATCTCCACTTTATTAATTAAATCAAATAAATTGTTAACATCAGGATGACAAATATATTTTATGTTATATAGATCGCTTTGCTTAAATAATATTTTTTTTGCTACATGTTCTGCATTTACATCACCTACTATAATAACATCTTTTTTGCCATACATAGTTCTCTTTATTTTCCATACAAACACTTTCCATAAACTAAGTAAAATAATTTGAATAATAGAACTATATAAAATAACCATTCTTGGATAGGAAAAAGCTCTTAAAAAAAATGTTACTGCCATAGTTGATATACATAGCATTATTATTGTTAGAAACACAGAATAAATAATTTCACCTATGGACTGTTTAATTAAATCTGACAAACCATAAACATACATAAATATTAAATATATTATTATAGTAAAGGGTGCAGTTATGATAAATGGATCATAATTAAATTTTGGAGGATTAAAATTAAATTTAATCATATATGAGAGATAGATTGCTAAAATTACAAGTATAATATCTACAATTGTAAACAATAACTCATATAAATTAGTCAAAGATGTATTCTTTTTCATATAAAAACTCTCCTGTACTATCATGATAAAAATTAAAGGCATACCTTAAATTATACGGTATAGCCTAAAACTTTTAACTAAAATTGTATTTTTCTTTCACTTAAAGTCTTCCACTTTTTATCTTTATCTGAGAATATCAATTCTTCAATTCCCTCAGTTGGCCACTCTATTCCCACTTCTGGATCATTCCATGCAATTCCACTCTCAAATTCTGGATGATATAAATCTGTACATTTATATACAAACTCCGCTTCCCCTGAAAGCACTAGAAATCCATGAGCAAAGCCTTCTGGAATATAAAATTGTTTTTTATTTTCATCACTTAATTTTACTCCAACCCATTTACCGTAAGTCTTAGAATCTTTTCTTAAATCTACTGCTACATCAAAAACTTCACCACTTATTACTCTAACTAGTTTTCCCTGAGAATGTTCTGTCTGAAAATGTAATCCTCTTAAAACACCTTTTTTTGATTTAGACTGATTATCTTGCACAAAAGTCATATCAAGACCTGCTGATTTAAACTCATCTTCATTGTAAGTTTCCATAAAATATCCTCTGTTATCCCCAAAAACCTGAGGCTCTATTATATAGACTCCTTCAATTTCCGTCTTCTGAAAGCTAAATTTTCCCATCAAACTCACCTCTTAGTTATTTTCATACATCTTTTCATAGTAGTTTTGGTATTGTCCTGATGTTATATTATCCATCCACTCTTTATTATCCAAGTACCATTTTATTGTCTTCTTAATGCCTACTTCAAAGGTAGTTTCTGGTTCCCATCCCAATTCCTCACGAATCTTAGTTGGATCTATACCGTATCTTCTATCGTGACCTTTTCTGTCTTCTACATATTTTATTAAATTTTCTGTTACAGCACTGTCTATATTATTGCCAATATATTCTATTATAGTCTTTACAATATAAATATTTGTTCTTTCATTATGTCCGCCTACATTATATACTTCTCCAAGTCTTCCTGAATTTATTACCATATCAATGGCTTTACAGTGATCCTCTACATAAAGCCAATCTCTTATGTTTAATCCATCCCCATAAATAGGTAAATCCCTTTTAGCCAAACAATTGTTAACTATTAATGGAATCAACTTTTCTGGAAATTGATAAGGTCCATAATTATTAGAACATCTTGTTATATTTATTGGCATTTTAAAGGTATCATAATAAGCCTTTACCATCAAATCTGCTCCAGCTTTACTGGAGGAATATGGACTATGAGAATCTAAAGGAGTAGTTTCTGTAAAATATCCAGTTTCTCCTAATGATCCATATACTTCATCTGTGGATACTTGAAGATATTTCTTTCCTTCTTTAAATCCATCTTCTGTTTGCCAATATTCTTTTACAATATTTAGCAGATTTACAGTACCTAGTACATTTGTCTTTACAAAGATTTCCGGATCTCTTATACTTCTGTCTACATGAGATTCTGCTGCAAAATTAACTACATAATCTATGTCATTTTTCCCAAATATCTTTTCTACAATTTCTTTATCACATATGTCCCCTTGTACAAAAGTATAATTGGGATTATTTTCAACTTCTTTTAAATTTTCTAAATTTCCAGCATATGTAAGCTTATCTATATTTATTAATTTTATGTCCTCATATTTGTTAAGCATGTAATGTACAAAATTTGATCCAATGAATCCAGCTCCACCAGTTACTAAATATGTTTTCATCCTTTTCCTCCTACTATTTATCCTCAATTAAAGAAATTAAATATTTACCATATTCTGTTTTCATTAAAGGTTCTGCTAACTTTCTAACTTGATTTGCATCTATCAAACCATTTCTGTAGGCAATTTCCTCTATGCAAGCCACAAAAAGTCCCTGTCTCGTCTGTATAGCCTCTACAAAATTAGAAGCATCTAAAAGGCCCCTATGTGTTCCTGTGTCAAGCCAAGCCATGCCTCTTCCAAATAATTCAACTTTTAAAGTTTCTCTTTTCAAGTATTCATTATTAACAGCAGTTATTTCAATTTCCCCTCTAGCAGAAGGTTTTATATTTTTAGCTATCTCAACTACATCGTTATCATAAAAATATAGTCCCGGCACAGCATAATTGGATTTTGGTTCTTCTGGTTTTTCCTCTATAGAAATTACATTGTTATTTTCATCAAATTCCACTACACCAAAAGCTTTTGGATTACTTACATGATATCCAAATATAGTAGCCCCAACTTCTCTTGAAGCAGCCCTCTTCAATCTCTCTGTAAATCCATACCCATAGAAAACATTATCTCCAAGGACTAATGCCACTCTATCATTGCCTATAAATTTCTCTCCTACTATAAAAGCATCTGCAAGTCCTCTAGGTTCATCCTGAACAGCATAACTTAATTTTAATCCAAATTGGCTTCCATCTTCTAACAATTCTTTGAAATTACTTATATCCCTTGGTGTTGAAATTATAAGTATATCTGTTATACCAGCTAACATCAATACAGATAGCGGATAATATATCATTGGTTTATCATAAATAGGAAGTATCTGCTTTGATACTGATTTTGTTATAGGATATAATCTTGTACCAGAGCCTCCTGCCAAAATAATTCCCTTCATTATGTAAATTCCTCCTTACTTACCTATCAATTGTTAAAACAAACAAACTTATTATACAACAAAGAAAATTTTTTGTCTATTTTTTGGAATACTCAGATTTAAAATTTTTGTTAATAATTAATAAATCAGTTTATCTCAAGAGAAATAAGTATCCATTAAACTTAAAATACAAAAATTTAATTAAAAAAATTAGATTTAATTATTATTTTTCATGGTAAAATAGATAAAAAGTCATCTAAAAATGTTCACATATACATTATTAAACAACTCTAAAAAAACTGATAAATCTTATTTGATATGTATTAAATATTCAAGTATAAATATATACTTAATTATTGGTATTATTATAAATAATATCAAGTATCGTTTTTTTAATAAATACTTTTGATCCTTTAATATAATAATAAAAGTTAAAAAGAATAATGTAGCAAGTACAAATAATGTTCTTTGACCAGATACATAAATTGTTGGAGATAAAAACATGACTACAGCAGTACAGATTCCAGCTATATAGATTAAAGCTGTATAAAATCCTTTTATTTTAAAATCATATAAATAAAGTATAAAATATGGAATTAAAACAACTATAACCGACCATAGGAAAAATTTTAATGCTGATTTTACTGATAAAGAAAAAGGCAGATTAAAATCAAAAAAAATATTACTTAAATTACTCCATATAATATTATAATCAGCCGGAAAATTTATTTTTTCAATTATTGGCTTTGGTATAACATTATTTAAGGAAAATAGAATTCCAACAATTATCAAAATACAAGCTGCTATAGGTATTAATACAGATATCTTCTTTCTTATTTTATTATTATTTTTTCTATATAAAGCTATACTTACTATTGCAATTAACAACATGAATATTACTCTGCAATCATTTAAAAGATTATTAAATAGCCATTGAATACCATAAAATCCAATTTCCCATTTACTATACAACAGATAATTTGGCAGCCAGTTATTCATTTCTATATGATTTCTATTGAAATTTCCAGGGGCTAAAAGTATAACTATCGCACCTATTATCATAATAACATTTTGAAAAATTAAATATTTATATATTTTTTTATCTCTTATAAATATATAAATATTTATAAGAGTAGAAAAGGCTACTATTACAAGAGTTGTTTGTTCCTGTCCGAAAGCTGCAAATATTGCTGGCAATAAATATAATACCATACTTATTTTCCCTTTGTATTCCTTCATTAATGCATCTCTAAAGGGGATGATAGCTAACAGACCTGCTGTAACTGGCCATAAATAATTAATTGATCCAGTCATCCAAAATATAGATGCCTTAAGTACCGCCATACTTATAAATAGCCATCCTACGCATATGTAAGAGTTTAATAATATATTTTTTCTATCTTGATATTCTTTTCTGCCAAGGACAATTCTGCTTATAGCATAGGCAAATATAGTTATAACTATAGGATTTATAATTTTCCACAACTCACCACTATCTTTAAAAATAAAATAAAGTACACTTTCTACACTCACTCTTCCAGACCAATCAAAATACCTCCACTCTACATACTTAAAGAAAGTATATTTAGGTGGTATCTGTTGAAACCAATAATCATCTCCGGGCTGCATTTTCTCAAATCTATGAAGTATAATCATGGAGATTAAAAGAATAAAAAAAGGTGCCATACTTAAAATTTTATTTAAATATTCATTTTTTTTATTTCCAATTACCATATATTTATTTATCATCTCGTTCCCCTGTCTTAAATTTAATATTATAATCTATAGAGAAAAATCTTTATTTGTCCATATAAAATATTTGACTTCTTTTATCTGTATTTGTATTCCTATTTGATATTTGTGTCTTTTAGGAAGATCTTTTATATAAAATTCAGAAGTTATACCAGAATTATCATATTTTTTATTTTCATTTGTAATTAATTTAGTGATATCTCTTCTCTTCTGTATTCTTGTTTTAATTTTATACATATCATCATTTTCATTTCTTAACACGACACTGGGTTTAACATCTATGGAATCTATACCATTTACTATAGCCCATCCATTTATTTCTCCAATACCCTTTTCAAATTTAATTGAGTCAATACTGTATTTCATATCTTTTTTCTCATCATATAATTCTGTAGATTTATTTAAACTTACAACTTTCATTTGGTTTTTTTTATCTAGATTATATCCATATAAAAAAGCAGCCATTAAGCATACAGTTGTTACTATAATTATTATTAACTTTTTATCCATATTAAATCATTTTATCTCCTTATAAAAATTTTAGATTAAATTTTACGTTTCTTTATATGCCTCAATAGAATAAGAACAATAAATATGAAAATACTTATTAAACTTATAAGAACACCTGCTTTAAATCCTTTAGGCAAAAATTCAAAAGCTATTTCATGACTACCTTCCTGCAATTCTACCGATATAAATGCATTCAAGGACTTCTTAATATCTGCTTTTTTTCCATCTACTTTTACACTCCATCCTGAATCATAAGGAATAGAAGTATATAATACTTTTTTATCTGTAACATTTATATTTCCCTTTATTAAATTTTCTCCATATTCTTTAATATTAAATGAATTATTATTTAGTTCCCCTAAAGCTTTTTCTGTATTATTCATATCTAAGTAATAAAAAAGACTATCTTTTAATGGCAACCTATTATTTTTTAACACAATTTTTACATTTTTTGATTTATTTGATTCTTTATAACTGTTATCAGCTTCCAAAATATAAGATTTATAGTAGTAATGAATATAATTATTATCTAATAATTTATTATCTAGATAAACCTGCGCTAATTCACCGTTCTGAATTCCATTTAAATACATGTATATAGGATAATCTTTCTCACTATTAAAGGAATATTCTATACTTCCTTCTATATTAGGATTTGTTTTAGTATAAATTTCCATACCATTTTCTTTTGATATTGATACATTGTTTAATTTTATATTTACATTTTTAATTCTATTAAAATAACTTACTTTATCTTTATTACCCACCATTTTATTTAAGACTTCATTTTGATTTTCAAAGAAATTATTAGAAAAGTTTACACTATATACACTATCACTCACCATAAATCCTATTGGTAATGCAAAAGAATTTTCATATACAGCTGCATTATGGTATTTTTTATATTCTTTATAGTAATTATTTATATTGTCCTGTGATACTATATATTTAATTCCAAAAATAGAATCAGTTACTATAGTTGCACCTTTATACTCCATCTCCTGAGAACTGGCAGCACCATAAAACCCCAAACTATTTAGAGTATTATTAAGACCTTGATTAGCTGTGGATGTAAAACTTGCTATTCCATTATATTCAAGGGAAAGAGGATCATTATGAGTCATAGAGAAATTTTTTTCCATTCTATAAAAAGTCTTATCCTTATTTTGCACATCTTCAAATATAGGTTTATAGTTCTTTACATAATTAATATAGTCTTTTTTATCTGAAAACCCAAGCATTCTATTAACAGAATTATAAAGCATTAAAGAACTGGCAAACATTTCACAAAATACAGTTAAAATTAGTATTAAGGTAATAATTTTAGAATATTTCTTACTGTAATTTATTTTAAAAGCAAAGATCAAAAAGTAAATTGTTAAAAATATAAAAGTTAAATAATAACTCTTTACATCTAAGTAATTATATCCAAATTTTTGTATTATAACAACAATAAAGCCTATAAAAATATAAGATTTAAATAACTGACTTAATTTTATATATTTAAAATTCATATACACTCTATAGGATATTAGTATCATTATAAATGAAGTTAAAAATGAATATCTGTAGGGGAAACAATTAGGTATGTGAAAAGCATGCCATACTACATTAATAAGACTATTCTCCATACTTATGAGCATAATTAAAAACAAAGCTGTATATATGAATTTTTCTCTCAATTTGATCTTGGAATTAACATAAAATAAGGGTAATATCAATATAACTAAGAGTCCACAAAATATATTAGGCAAACCATCTGTGGGCCTATCATAAGATCCAATTAGCAATTTACTAAATAAATCAAAAATATTAAAATTTATACCTAAGCCAGGTAGATTATTCATAAAAGGACTTTCTCCTGCCTTTAGTGAATAATAGGTAGGAATCATAAGAAAAGCTGTACATCCTATAGCTAAAATAGAACTCAATATGTACATGTATAATTTCTTAAAAAAATCTCTAAAACTAAACTTTACATTTTCTATAAAATAAATTGCTATAAAATATATAAATGAAAATAGTGCATCCATATATCCAATATAAAAATTTGATATAAACAATAATATATATGTAATAATCAAAAAAATGTATTTATTTTCTCTAATTACCTTTTCAACACCAATTAATACTATAGGAAGCAAAAATACCCCATCTAGCCACATAAGATTATATGAATATACAATAGAATAAGACATAAGTGCATAAAAAATGGAAAAAATCAATATGCTTATATCATTTCTTTTAAATTTATATTTTATATAAGCCGCAAAAGTGCTTCCACTAAGACTGATCTTTATCATTATCATTAATAATATACCATCAGTTAAATATTCCTTTGGAATAATCAACAAAATAAAAGTTATTGGACTAGAAAGGTAATAGGCAATTAATCCAATTAAACTTAATCCCATTCCTGCATTCCATGAATATAAAAGACTCTTTCCCTGAAGTAAAATATCTCTATAAGAAGAAAAGAAATGTACATATTGTCCCTTCATATCAGAAATCAATATAGATTTTCCACCAAAGGGAGACATGTCCATTTTTATGTATACTAATGTCAATATTATAAATGGTAGTATAAATGCTGCTATTATATATAGGTTTCTCTTAAAAAATCCACATACTTTTTCCATGTTTTAATATCCCTTTCCTTTAGGTTACTTTTTAAAAATGATTAATTTGCTGGCAAAATAATTTGCTAGTATTACTAATACATTAGCTGCTATTTTTGCCAATATATCATTTGTTTTAATTATTTGCACCATTAAAAACATAGTGCCCAAGTCAAGTCCCAATGTCAATATTCTAAAGGTAAAAAAGGATATAGCTTCTTTTGTTATACTTTTAAAGTCTTTCTTTTCACTTTTAAATACATATAATTTATTTGTTATAAAAGCAAAAATCACTGCAATAATCCATGCAATAATTGATGCATAAATATAATTAAATCCTAATAATGCTGTTAAAGCCCAGTAAGATACTATATTTACTAAAGTAGTAAGTCCGCCAAAGAATAAATAAGAAATTTTTTCAATAATATCTTCTCTTAAATATCTTTCTTTTAATTTATCTACATTCATAATAATACATAACCTCATCTTTACTAACTATTTTTCTCTTTTTCATTATTGTATTCGTCTATAAAGTACAATGGTCTCCTTTTAGTTTCATTAAATATCCTGCCAATATATTCCCCTATTATGCCTATGGAAATTAATTGTGCTCCCCCAAGAAACAAAAGTACCACCATTAAAGACGGATATCCTTGAACTACTTCTCCATATATCAATGTTTTAACTATTATTATAATCATATAAATAAAAGCTAAGAATGATATTCCTATGCCTAGAAAACTGGACACTCTCAGTGGAAAAGTAGTAAAGGAAGTTATCCCCTCTATAGCTAAATCCATAAGTTTAAAATAATTCCATTTTGTTTTCCCTGCCGCTCTAGGATCACGATCGAATAATATTTCCTTTTTATTATATCCAATCCAACTGAACATTCCCTTTGTGTATCTTTGAGTTTCTCGCAATTTTTTTAGTGCTTCAACACATCTTCTATCTAAGAGTCTAAAATCCCCGGTATCCTTTTGAATTGGAATTTTAGTCATTCCCTGAAGAATTCTATAAAATGTCTTTGAACTCCACTTTTTAAACCAAGTTTCTCCATCTCTGTCTCTTCTCTTTGCATAAATATCATCATATCCATCTTCCCAATATTTTATCATTTCAGGAATTAACTCAGGAGGATCCTGTAAATCCGCATCTATTATTACAACTGCATCTCCTTTTGCATAGTCAAGTCCTGCAATCATTGCAGTTTCTTTTCCAAAATTACGTGATAAGCTTACGTAAGATATTCGTTTATCTCTTTCCCTATAATTTTTTATTATATTAATAGTATCATCTTTGCTTCCATCATTTACAAATAGAATTTCAAATTCATAGTTCTTAATTGAAGCAATTACCTCTGTAAGTCTATCATAAAGTTTTTCAAGAACCTCTTCCTCATTATAAGCTGGAATTAAGATTGTCACCATTTTCATACTTTTAATTCTCCCATTTCTAATTTTAATACCATAAATGACAGTATAAGTTTGTTTTTGTTCATAAATATTACTATATCTTTTAACCTATATATTGTCAAGGAATTATCCTATACAGTTAATTTTATCCCATAACTGATTTTTGCAATATATTAACATTATATATACAATAATAGTTTGGTATCCTTGTATAATTAAATTAAACTTAAATATTAATTATACAAACTTTTTCAGATCAATATTTATTAATAAAATTCAGTAATAATTATATTATAAAAGTAGAATAACTAAAAAGTAAACTGTACCTTGTAAGTTACACAGACTATTTTCTGTGTCTACCTTATAGGGTACAGTTTATCTCTTTGTATAGATTACTATTAATTTGTCAATTGAATTTTATTGACCACGCATCAATATTAATAGTAACTCTATGATTATAAAATTATTTGTACTTTGGTATATCAAATTTTAAAGATGGATCTGCTGCCATATCTGTAAGTCTTTTAATATTGTAGACCTGGTTATATGCCCAGCGTACATCTGTAGCATATTGATGATTTGCAGGTGATGCAGGATTCCATCTCATTTTATATAGAGTATTTTGCCTATATTTGCTATTGTTTATATAATCATTGGATATCCACTGTGCACCACCATATATAGCTTCATCTACACTAGTCCAGCCTTCTCTATATGCATATTGAGAACCATAATAATTTGCATTGGCATCATAAGCACCTATTCCAAATAGATTATACACAATCTTTCCATTAACCTCTATTCCATTAGCAAGCTTAGAATAACCATTGCCTGTTTCTAATAGTGCATGAGAAACTAGATATATAGGATTTACATTATTGGCTTTAGCGGCACTAAGAAATTGTGAGCCCTTTCCTTCCAATACACCTTTACCTGAAAGAATTTTATTTAAATCATTGGCAGTAATACCATCGATATAATCTAATCTAAGAAATTGATACATACCATAAGAATCTTTAAATTTTTCAGGATTAACATAGTTTCTAACTGAGTTTCTATCTGCATTTACCCAACTTCCATTTGATTCCATAAGAGGTTGTCCATTATTTAATTGAATATCTACCATTTGATCTAAAGAGTAATTGTATTGAGTAATATTTTTGCTATTGTCGGTAGATTTATTGGCGGACTGTTTGTTAATTTTCAAACTTTTACTTGTTGTAGAACCATCATTTCCTAAACTCTTAATAGTTATAGTATGTCCACCAGCTTGCAGTGATGAAATATCTAAATTGTAGTTAAAACCACTATTTACACCATTTTTATAACCTGGATATACTTTATTTACATCAGACCTTGATAATCCTATGTGTGCATCACCTTTTTCTACACCATCCAAACTTACTTTAACATTTTTTACACCAGAAGAATTCAGGGACCATCCTGCTATATATATTTGATTAGTTCCATTCTCAACACTGGTATTGTCTTTTGGTGTATCTATACAAATTCTCGGTGGTAAATTTTGTGTGTTATTAGATGGTGAAGCTACAGAATCTTTTACTATTTTTATTCTAATTGCTTCCAGTCTTAAGGATTTTCCTGTAGTTCCTACAACTTGTCCATCCCGTTTCCAATTCATCCAGCCTATGTTCTGTACATGACCTTGATATTGTACATGATATCCAGCAGGAGCATTATGCAGCTGAATTTTTACAGCTTCCAGTCTTAAAGATTTCCCTGTAGTTCCTGCCTGATTATAGCCACTAACGGGATTCATCCAGCCTATGTTCTGTACATGAGGCTGGTAGGTAATATACATCCCATGTGGAGCATTGGATAATTTTATCTTTAAAGCCTCTAATCTCAATGCCTTACCAACAGTTCCCTCCATTTGACCATCGCTTACAGCCTTTTGCCATCCTATGTTTTGTACATGCCCTTCATATATTATATGTACATCACTATTAGTATCAGCTTTTACTGTACTAAATAGACCTATAACTAAGAACATACTACTTAACAATGCAAATATACTTCTACTAATTGTCTTACCTTTTGTAAAATTCACTTTTTCACCTCCTTTTGATATGAATTTAGTGTTTCTATATAAAAATTTTATATAGCGGTGAAAAAATAAATTTAAATTGTATCTTTATGGTATAAGCTTTTAAATTGTGGATTTTCTCTTAAGGTCAATAGATACTTAATAAAAGGTTCTCTAAGTTCATCTCTTTTCAAAGCAAATTCAACAGTAGCTTTTAAAAATCCCAATTTATCTCCTACATCATATCTTCTGCCTTCAAAAGTATATGCATACATAGCTTCTGACTGCATAAGAATCTTCAGTGCGTCTGTAAGTTGAATTTCTCCACCCTTTCCAGGCTCAGTTTTACTTAATATATCAAAAATTTGAGGAGTTATAATATATCTTCCAAGAATAGCTATATCTGTAGGAGCTTCCTCAACTTTAGGCTTCTCTACCAAATTTTTTACTTTATATACAGAATTTTCTATGTGCATAGCATCAACTATACCATATTTTGATACATCTTTATGAGGTACTTGTTGAACTCCAAGAATTGTAGTTTTATATTCATCATAACAATTAATGAGTTGTTTTAGACATGGGACTTTACTATCCACTACATCGTCTCCAAGCATGACGGCAAAGGGCTCATTACCAACGAAAGTCTTTGCACAATTAATGGCATGGCCTAACCCTTTAGGCTCTTTTTGTCTTATGTAATATATATTAGCCATGTTTGATATATCCTTTACTATACTTAACAGTTCATCTTTACCATGACTCTCCAGTTCCTTTTCAAGTTCTACAGATTTATCAAAATGATCTTCTATAGCTCTCTTATTCCTGCCTGTTATCACAAGTATCTCTTCTATTCCAGAGGAAACAGCTTCTTCAACTATGTATTGTATAGTTGGTTTATCAACTATTGGAAGCATCTCTTTAGGTTGTGCCTTTGTTGCTGGCAAAAACCTGGTTCCTAATCCTGCTGCAGGTATTATGGCTTTCTTTACTTTCATAAAATTTCTCCCCTAACTATTCATATCATTAATATTATTATATACTGACTCTAAAAGTTTTACAATCAGTGATAAAATACATCTTTGTATCTTGTTAAATTTTAAAATATTTAATTAATTTTTAAACTTTTACATAAAATTTTATTCAAAAATTTTATGTAGTTCAAGTACTATCTCGTCTTTAGGATTAATCTTCTTTGCAATATCATAATGTAATTTTGCCTGCTTAGTATCTCCATTATTTAAATAACACATAACTAAATTAGTACAAACTTCTATAGACTTTGTGGCTTCAAAGGCTTTTCTAAGATATTTTATAGCCATGCCAAAATTATTAAGAGCAGCATAATTAAGTCCAAGTTCGTTTATAACCTCAACTATGCTGCTATCAATAGCTACAGCTTCATTTAAATAATAAATGGCTTTTTCATAGTTGCCTAGTACTCTATAGGCTACAGCTATATAAAAATTCAACAGAGCATCATTAGAAAATTCATCCAATAACGGAATAAGATGCATTAATGCTTCCTTAGGTTTATCATGTATAAGACTCTTTCCCTTATCATATTCTCTTATATTAGAAAGTACATGCTTTATCTCTAAAACCTGTTTGGAATTATCTTTACTTTTTTCTATATAATTATTAATATAAAACCAGGAATCATCATATTTTTTTTCTTCGTAATATATAACAGCCTTATAAAAATATGGTTTATAATATCCCTTAAGCTTTTCTGCCTCATCTAATAAATCTAATTCTTCCTGCTCAAAGCTTTTATCAATTTTTCTTAGATTTTCTAAAATCATAATAGATTTATCATAATTCTCTTCACTTTTTTCAATCTTTAAAAGCCCTTTCAATAATATATAGGAATCTTCATAGGATCCTCCTTTCACTTCATCAAAAATAATCCCCTTTACATATTTAACGGCTTCTTCACTATTTTTATTCAATATATTTATATAGTCATCATTAAATTTAAATTTATCATCTCCACCTAATACATAGAACATGCCTTCTATAAAGAAAGATACAGGTATTTTTTCAAATTTTTCTCCTTTTTTAACTTTATCCGCTACCCTTAAAGGTCTAACGGGTAAATGTAAATTTTCATTTACATTTATTTTAAATATGTTTAAAATGCTTTCCTTTTTAAATTCCAAAAATATAAGTTTAGAAACTTTTTCTTTAAAATCAACTTTTGTTTTCATAAATTCACCTTCCAGTAATAATAAATATAATCATTTTTGCAAAGAATCAGTAAGAATATTATAGGTAAAATTTCAGCAAAAAGCAAAGCGGAAGATTAATGTAATCTCCCACTTAATTTTAAATAATTTTTTAAAATTACAATTTATTAAATAGATAAATTCTCTTAAATTAAATATTTAATATTAGTTTTTATACTAAATAGGCCTTAATATATTTAGTTCTCACATGCCTTATTTATTATTTCCATAACGGCTTTATTAAAATTATCCATCTTTTCATCTGCATCTGAAAGATTTTTGCCTACTGTAGCCATATAGACTTTCATTTTAGGTTCTGTTCCTGATGGTCTTACAACAAACCAAGAACCATCTTCCAATATAAATTTAAGTACATTTGATTTTGGAAGTTCTATTACACTTTCTGTATTATTTAAAATATCCTTTTCTTTACTCAATTTATAATCAAATTTCTTTACTATCTTCACTCCGTCTATAGCAGGTTCCAATTCATGTCTCAAATTTTCTATAGCTTTTTGAATTTTTTCCTGTCCTTCCTTACCTTTAAGTTCTAAGGATACTAGACTTTCTTTATAAAAGCCGTATTTTTCATAAAGATCAATTAATGCGTCATAAAGACTTAATCCCTTATTTTTATAATACAGTACCATCTCACATATTAGTGTAGCACCTATTACTGCGTCCTTGTCTCTTACAAAAGTTCCAGCCAGACAACCATAACTTTCTTCAAATCCAAATAAATATGTATTTGATCCAGTCTTTTCGAATTCTTTTATTTTTTCTCCTATATATTTAAAACCAGTAAGTACATCTATAAGCTCTACATTGAAGTCTTCAGTAATTTTTCTTGTCATTTCAGAAGTAACTATAGTCTTTATAACTGCTCCATTTTCAGGCAGCTTATTAAGCTCTTTTAAAGAGGAAATAATGTAGTGAGTTAAAAGTACTCCTGTTTGATTGCCTGTGAGAACTCTATATTCCCCTGATTTATCCTTTACTACCACCCCAATTCTATCACAATCAGGATCTGTACCAAAAATTACATCAGGTTTTATATCTTCTGCCATCTTTAAAGCCAGCTCAAATACTGATGGCTGCTCTGGATTAGGATAAGGTGCTGTTGGAAAGTTACCATTTGGCAATTCCTGATCTTTTACTACAAATACGTTATCATATCCAAGCTCTTTAAGCACTCTTCTTACAGGTACATTACCAGATCCATGAATAGGAGTATATATTACTTTCACGTCTTTAGCATTCTTTTTAACTAATTCTTCTCTTATTGTAAGAGCCTTAACTTTATCTATATAAGTTTTATCTACCTCTTCACCAATTATGTTTAGAAGTTTTTCCTCTTTTGCCTTTCCCAAATCTATAGCCTTTACATTTTTAAATTCAGTAATCTTACTTATACAATCAAGTATTTCTTTAGCTGCCTTATCAGTTACCTGTCCTCCATCTTCATTATATACTTTGTAACCGTTATACTCTTTGGGATTATGTGATGCCGTTATAACTATTCCAGCCTTGCTCTTTAGATGTCTAACTGTATAGGAAAGTACTGGTGTGGGTCTTAATGATTCAAATAAATTTACTATAATTCCATTGGCACATAAAACTGATGCTGCTCTTTCTGAAAATTCTTTTGACATATTTCTTGAATCATAAGCTATGCTGACAGAAATTTCTCCTGTATAATTTTTATTTAAATAATCAGCAAGACCTTGAGTTGCTTTACCTATAGTATATATATTCATTCTATTACTTCCTGCAGATATAATCCCTCTCAGTCCTCCTGTACCAAATTCCAATTCTCTATAAAATCTATCTTCTATTTCCTTTTCATCTTTTACACTCTTTAATTCTTTTTTAGTTTCCTCATCAATATAGTCTGACTTTAACCATTGTTCATAATTATCTTTAAATGTCATTCATGTAACCTCCTCTATAATTCAATATTTTTATTATACTATAAAATCCATAAAATAACATAGATATTTGTTCTTATTTACAATATTTTTATGTAAATTTTGTAAATTATTATTTGAGGTATACATTGTTAAATAATTATATTGAAAATGTAATTCGTAATAGTGGAAAAAGACGAAGGAAAAGGCAAAGTATAAAGTTCAAAGAAGAAATATCAAATGAGAAAAAGCTTCGTCTTTTCTCATCTTCTACAAAAACTAGTAAGGACTTCATAATACTAAAATGCATTATGAAGTCCTGCTATTACAATGAATTTTACACATTTCCAGAATCTGCAGTGGAAGATTGATTTTCATTTGTTTCATCTATTGCTTCTTCATTGCCCTCGTCAGGTATATCTCCGCCACTAGCTCCTGTAACAGTAACTACTATACTGTTAAGATCATCTATAATAGATATTTCTGAACTTGCCTCAATATCTGCTATTCTCAATGTATCACCAAAACTTAAATTTGATACATCCACATCAATACTCTTAGGTAGGTTATCTGCTTGACATCTTATCTTCACACTGTCTTTTGATTTTTGAAGTATGCCTCCAAATTTTCTTATGTTACTTTCACCATTAAAATTCAATGGAACTTCAGTAGTAAAATTTCTATTTCCAGACAGATCTTCTAAATCAATATGTATAATTTTATGTTTTATAGGATCTTTCTGTATTTCTTTAATAAGTGTCTTGTGTTTTTCACCATCTATGTTTATCTCTAAAATACCGTGTTCTCCATTTATTGCTATCTCTCTTTGTAATTCTAATTCGCCTATCTCAAACAAAGTATTCTCTACATTTTTTCCATATATTATTCCCGGTATTAAGCCATTCTTTCTATTTTTCTTTGCAGCATGATTAACTTTTTTATTTCTAACATTAGCATTAATTAATTCCATAAATACACCTCCTATATTGTTCTATTATTGACATATATTCTTGTAATTATTCACTTATTGTATACATAAAATTTATTATCATTTATACTAGTTTTTTTATTGCAATTGAATTAGGTTTAAACTATAATAAGTATTGTTTCAAAAACCTATGTCAAGCCTTATTTTTAAAGACTTGAAGTTTATATATTGAAAGAAGGTGCTATCCAAAGTTGTATAAACTTAATCAAAATGAAACTCCTCTTTTTAATGCATTAATGGAATATGTAAATAGAGATACAGTTCCCTTCCATGTACCTGGCCATAAAAAGGGTCAAGGCATGGATAGTGAATTTAAAAAATTCATTGGTGAAAATGCTTTTAAAATTGATGTAACAGTATTTAAATTGGTAGATAGTCTTCATCATCCCACTGGTCCCATAAAAAAGGCCCAAGAATTAGCTGCAGATGCCTATGGAGCAAAAGCTTCTTATATATCTGTACATGGGACTTCAGGAGCTATTGAAGCTATGATTATGTCTGTAGTAAGCAATAATGATAAAATACTTATACCAAGAAATGTTCACAAATCAGTTACAGGAGGCATTATTTTAAGTGGTGCTGTTCCAGTATATATGCAGCCTGAACTAGATAAAGAGGTTGGCATTGCCCATGGAGTTTCTCCTGAAACAGTGGAAAAGACACTAAAAGAAAATCCTGATGCAAAAGCTGTTTTAATAATTAATCCAACTTATTATGGTGTGGCTACTGATATAAAGAAAATTGCCAAGATTGTTCACAGCTATGATATACCATTAATAGTTGATGAGGCCCATGGTCCCCATCTTGGATTTAATGATAGATTACCTATATCTGCTATAAATGCAGGAGCAGATATGTGCGCCCAAAGCACTCATAAAATAATAGGAGCTCTCACTCAATGCTCATTACTCCATGTTTGTTCAGATAGAATAGATATGCGCAGAGTGCAGCAAATTTTAAATATAATGCAGACTACTTCACCATCTTATATATTGATGGCTTCTCTTGATTGTGCCAGAAGGCAAATAGCATTACAGGGTAAAGAACTTCTTGATTATGCAATAGATCTCTGTACTTACACTAGAAATGAAATAAATAAAATTCCTGGATTCTATTGTTTTGGAAAAGAAATCCTTGAAGATAATGGTGCCTATGCTTTTGATCCCACAAAGATAACTATAAGCTGTAGAGAATTAGGTATAACAGGTTATGATCTAGATATGATTCTCTCTGAGGAGTATCATATTCAAATGGAATTGTCTGATTTATATAATGTTTTAATAGTTGGTTCCTTTGGAGATACAAAAGAAAATATGGACTATCTTATAAAAGTTTTAAAGGAAATAAGTAAAAAGTATTATGGAAAAGGAGTTGCAAAATCTGATTTTATAGATATTCCTCCTATACCAGAGCAAATCATAATTCCAAGAGAGGCTTTTAATAGTACTAAAGTTTCTATATCAATAAATGAAAGCATTGGTATGATAAGCGGAGAATTTTTAATGGCTTATCCACCAGGTATTCCAATACTATGTCCTGGAGAAATTATAACTAAAGAAATAGTTGACTATTTAAGAAGGCTTAAATCTGCGGGACTTTATGTACAAGGTACAGAAGATCCAGAAGTGGAATCAATAAAAGTAGTAAATAAAATATAAATATTAGATAAAAATAAACACTACCAAATTTATTTACAAATAAACTTGATAGTGCTTTTTAATGTCTATATAAATTGTTTTACAACAATAATACAATTTCTAAAAATTCACTATTAAAAAGAAAATCTACTTTAGTTCAACTACAGTTACTCCGGCACCACCTTCCCCATAGTTTCCCAGTCTATAGCTTTTAATATGCTTATGTCTCTTTAGCATATCCGATATAACATTTCTAAGAACTCCTGTGCCTTTTCCATGGATTATGGTTACAGAGTTAAGTCCCGCAAGATAAGCTTCATCTAAATATTTATCCACATTATACATAGCCTCTTCTCCATCCATCCCTCTTAAATCAATAGATGAAGCAACTTGTCTTAAATTTAGCTTAGCTTCTCTCTTTCTTATCTTTTTTAACTCCTTATTAATAGAGGTATTTTCTTTTCCCTTTGAAAGATCTTTAAGTTTTACATTTATCTTCATTATACCAGCCTGTATTTGTACTTCTCCTTTACTGTCTGGCTGTGAAAGCACAATTCCCTTCATATTTAAAGAAGGTATATATACCTCCTCACCTTCTTTTACTCGGTTTAATCCCTTATGATTTTGTGAATTCTTCAGAGCACTTTCTTCTGCATTCTCAAGATTTTCTTTAAGTTTCTTTCTCTCCTCTTCGAGCTTTGCTCTAGTCCCTGAGGAATAACCCATTCTTTCAAGTTCTCTAATATTTTTTAATATTCTATCTGCTTCCTCTTTAGCTTCAGCAATAATATTTTTTGCCTCTCTTCTTCCTTCATTTAAAGCTTTTTCTCTAGAAGAATTCAGAGAATACAGTTTTTCCTCATATTTTTCTTTTATTTTTTCTGCCTCATTTTTCAGCATTTCTGACCTTCTTGCATTTTCCTCAGCTTTTATACTCTTTTCCTGAAGAGTTTGAATTAAATCTTCAAATTTAAGTGTGTCACTGGAAATACCTTTTCGTGCTTCATCAATTATATAATCTGGAAGTCCTAACCTCTTTGAAATTTCAAAGGCATTGGATTTTCCCGGTATACCTATTAATAATCTATAAGTAGGCTTTAAAGTCTCCACATCAAATTCCACTGAGGCATTTTCAACTCCCTCTGTTTTTAAAGCGTAAGCTTTTAATTCACTGTAATGGGTAGTTGCCGCAAGTTTTGTATTTCTCTCTCTTAAATTTTCAAGAATAGCTACTGCTAGTGCAGCTCCCTCTGTAGGATCTGTACCAGCACCCAGCTCATCAAATAATACAAGAGAATTGGAGTCCGCTTTTCCCATAATATTAACTATATTAGTCATATGGGAAGAAAAGGTAGATAAACTCTGTTCAATGCTCTGCTCATCTCCAATGTCTGCAAATACCTCTTTAAAGAAGCTCACTGTTGAATTTTCCCTGGCAGGTATAAGTATACCACTCATAGCCATAAGTTCTAAGAGTCCTACGGTTTTAAGAGTAACTGTCTTTCCTCCAGTATTTGGCCCCGTTACTACTAAAGAAGTAAAATCACGACCTAAATATACATCCATAGCTACAACCTTTTCTGGATTAATTAAGGGATGTCTTCCTTGAACTATATCAATTATTCCATTGTCATTAACCGCGGGATTTATGGCATTTATTCTGCTGGCATATTTAGCCTTGGCAAATATAAAATCAAGTTCGTATACAATACTGGCATTATTCTCTACTAAAACTATATTTTCATAGACTTTTTGTGATAATTCCTCTAATATTCTACTTATTTCAGCCTGTTCTTTAAGCATTATCTCTTTTATCTCATTATTCAAATTCACAAGTCCTATAGGTTCAATAAAAAGTGTAGCACCAGAAGAACTCTGATCATGTACAAGACCTGGAACCTGTGCCTTGTATTCCGCTTTTACAGGAATTACATATCTATCACCTCTTATGGTATATATATTCTCTTGAAGAAAATTTGAATAGGATCTTACAAGAGAATTCACCTTATTTTTTACAGAAGCAGTTTTATCTCTAAGAGATCTTCTTATATTAAAAAGTGCAGTGCTTGCTCTATCTGATATTTCTTCTTCACCTATAATTGCGTTAAATATGGAATTTTCCAACGTTCTCAGCGGCACAATGCCTTCACATATATCTTCTATTACTCTAAAACTTTCCTCTTCCTCATTATGAGATATATACTCTTTAAATCTTCTGGCACATTTTTGTATATTTGATATCTTTAAGAGCTGCACAGGCATAAGAGTAGAACCCTTTCCCGCTCTGCTTATGGCATCTCTTGCATCGTAAGCTCCCTCAAAAGGTGCTGATCCCTTTTTAGCTGAAAGCTTTAGTGCTTCCTCGGTCTCCTCCAAATGTTCCTTCATCTCAAATATATTGTCATAGGGTTTAAGATTATCTATTATATCTTTAGCCGCACTAGTCTGCGTATATTTTTTTATTTCATTTTTTATTTTATAATATTCTAATACTCTTAAGGCTTTTTCATTCAATATTATTCAACTCCTCGCCTATAATGTCCACGGGTAAATTTTTTTAATTCCTCTTGAAATTTTCCACTGCTATAAGCCTCTAAAATACTTTTAACTTCCTGCTTATCTTCATCTATGAAATCTATTCTATAGTTAATATTCCCTAGAGAGCTCATATCCTTTAAATTTGAGATTAAATTTAAAGGATATGAATTATATATATGACTTCTACAGAATATATCCGTCTTAATTATAAATTCTTCTTCTCTCCTGTCTTTAATCTTAAAATCTCCATGATTACACTTATTATTACAATCTGATTGAGTAGATTTTCCGCCAAAGCAACTGCCTATAGCACAGTATTCATTTACCATGAGTTCTAACTTCCCATATAATAATATACCACAGGGAATAGGTGAATTCTTTATGATTTTAATTATTTCATTTCTGTTTAGTTCAGTACTTATATAAGTTCCATTCAAATCATTGCTGTAAAAGTCCAAAGTATACTTATTAAATATATTCAGCTTATAATCACCTATTATAGATAATTTACCCCCATATTTATTTATAATTCCCGCATTTGCAGTAACAATTCCCTTGATATTATGGAGGTTCTTATCTATAATACTGCAAACATAATTAAATTCTTCCTTGATTATATTTGGTACTTTTAAATATAATTCCACATTGCTTAAACTATCTATATTTATATCACAATTTCTGCCAAAACAATCTATTATAATCTTCCTTATGCCCCAATCAATACATGCCTTTAGCTGCTCTAAATTTTCTACAGATACTAGAAGTTTTTCCATAGATTTATTTGTCTTCTTTTCTCTATTAAAATCTATGGATTTATCAAAATTTTTTCTGCTTCTTCTGCATATATATTCTGTAATTTGTTCTATTAATAATCTTCTGGCAGCATTTATAGCTGATATAGGCAAAAATCCATCCTCATAGTGTGTAAAATTAATATTTTTAATATTAAAGGGTGTATTACCTGTCTTCATTAAATTATCCTCTAGTTTCACCTTTTCTACAGGTTTTTTTATGGCTTTTTGTACCATATCACCACTAATCATAAAAATCTTTCTATTATAATTACAGGATATTTCAAAAGGATTACCAATTTTAAATTTGCAATTTATATCTATATTAATTTTTCTTCCATAAGGATCCTTAAAACTATCATATAATATATCCAAAAGTTTTACATTCAGAGTTTTATAGAGTTTATCAAAGGCTTTATAGTTATTGGGAAAAATCTTTACCCTGTCACCTCTGTTTGCCTTTTCAAGCTCTGAATTTCCCTTTATAATTTTTGATACTATAAATCCATCTTCTTGAACTCTTATGCCATCTTTTATATTTATATCTTCCTCTAATGTAACAGTTGAATCACTATTTACTGTGCCTAAAAATAAGCCTGTATTTTTAGGAAAAGAATAGGCCATCATATCCTTTCCAGTATTTCCAAACATATAGGCCTTTGAAAAGCCTTCTCTATTAAAAAGCTGCTTAAGTTTTTTTATCTCTGCAGCATAATTAAAAGTACTATTATTATATACACTATCAATAGCCCTTCTATATATGCTCACCACACCCGCTACATATTCTGGTTTTTTCATTCTACCCTCAATTTTTAGTGATGCTGTTTTACTATTAATTATATCCTCTATATTTTCAAGAGTACATATATCTTTTGGACTCAAAATATGTCCTTTAAATTCTTCACCAGTATTTTTATTTAAAATAGTGTAAGGAAGCCTGCAGGGCTGAGCACAACGTCCACGATTTCCACTTCTGCCTCCTATAATACTACTCATAAGACATTGCCCTGAGTAACATATACAGAGGGCACCATGCACAAAAACTTCCGTTTCTATATTGAGTTCCGTTGATATATATTTTACTTCTTCAAAGGTAAGTTCCCTTGATAGTACTATTCTCTTAAATCCTAGATTTTTAAAATATTTGGCACCCTCTCCATTATGTATAGTCATTTGAGTAGATGCATGAATTTCAAAGTCAGGGAAGTTCTTTCTAATTAAATAAGCTAATCCTACATCTTGGATTATCAATGCATCTACACCTATTGTATATAAAAATTTTATATATTCTAATACTGGCTTTATTTCCATATCCTTTATTAAAGTATTTACCGTAACATAAACTTTAACTCCATAAATATGACAATAATCTAATGCTTCTATAATTTTTTCATCATCAAAGTTAAAAGCATAGGCTCTTGCTGAAAATCTACTTCCTCCTAAATAAACAGCATCTGCTCCATTTTGTACTGCTGCATAGACACTTTCCATACCACCGCAAGGAGCCAGTAGTTCTATTTTCTCCATTATCATCTCTCCTAAAGCATTATGTTTTTTATTATACAACAAAATACTTATATTGAAAAATAGGAACTATTGAAAAAATTACACCTCAGAGGTGCAATTTTTCCCAATTCACTAACATTAAATTTCTTTTGACATATTATATATTAAAGAAACTATACTTTTTTTCATTTTTCAGAACAGCTTTCAAATAATTAGGAGTGGATATCATGAAAGTATATGAGGATAAATATATTATAGTTATTTCCTCTAATAGCCAGGCAACCTATTTATATAGTGAACTTATGAAAAAGAAAATAAATATTGAGTTTATTTCAACCCCCTCGAAAATAGTTTCAGGATGCAGTAAATCTATAATTTTCAGGAGTAAAAATAAAGAAGATATTCTATCAGAGATAACAAGCAATAAAGTTAAAATTTATGGAGTGTACAGATTAATAAGAACTGATAATGGATATGAATATATTAGAACAGATTTTTCATGTATATAGATAAATTACAATTATTAATTACAAATATATCCATTCTAAAAAATATTCAGCATTTTTATCTTATATATACTGAGCGGAATCAAATTCCACTCAGTAATTTATTTTCATTAAACTTAAATAGATAAGTTTTGTTTGTATATAGATTTAATAACATCTAAAAATTTTTCAATATCTTTCTCCGTATTAAAATATCCCGGACTTATTCTGACAGTACCATATTCCTTAGTTCCAATTACATGGTGAATTAGAGGTGCACAATGATATCCAGTTCTAACAGCTATATTATTCTTATTTAAAATATAGCCAACGGTTGAGCTATCCATACCATCTATATTTATAGATACTACAGCTGCCCTATTTTCAACTGAATTTAATCCATACAATTCAACATAAGAAATCTTTTTTAATTCACTTAAAAGATATTCTGTTAGTGCTCTTTCCCTCTTTTCAATATTTTCTATACCTATCTTTTTTATAAACTTTATTCCCTCATACAATCCTGCAATTCCTGGAGTATTTAGAGTGCCGCTTTCAAATTTATCTGGCAAAAAATCCGGCTGATCCATAGAACTGGAATTGCTCCCTGTACCTCCATCAATAAAATTATTTAATTTAATTCCTTCCCTTACGAAGAGTCCTCCAGTGCCTTGTGGTCCTAAAAGGCCCTTATGTCCAGGAAAGGCAAGTAAATCTATATTAGCTTTGTCCACATCAATGGTAACAACACCTGCACTTTGAGATGCATCTAGCATAAATATAAGCCCATATTTTTTACATACAGAACCTATTTTTTCTATATCCTGAATAGTACCTAAAACATTAGAAGCATGGTTCACTATAATAGCTTTTGTATTTTTCTTTATACTTTTCTCCAGTTCACCTATATCAATAAAACCTTCTCTATTAACATCCAGCAGTGTAAGTTCTACTCCAGCCTTATTTAAATAATTTAATGGTCTAAGTACAGAATTGTGTTCAATTACTGTACTTATAACATGATTCCCGCTTTTAAAAAGACCTTTTATGGCCATATTCAAAGATTCCGTAGCATTACAAGTGAAAATTATATTAAAAGGACAATCTATATTAAAAAGAGTACTGAGCTCTTGTCTTGTTTCTGCAATTTTTGATGAAGCCTTTATAGACATATCATGGGAGCTTCGTCCTGGGTTGGCAGCATAATTTTTCATACAATTTAAGACTTCATCATAAACCTCACTGGGCTTCGGAAAAGAAGTAGCAGCGTTATCTAAATATATCACATAAAATCCCCCTAAAACATAAAATTATTTATATACTCTCTTTCAGTATATGCGGGGAAAAATAAGTTGTAATATGAATATATTACTTTCTTCTTAGCAATCTATCCATAATAGATTGATTCTTTTCCATCTCCAGTTCCTGTTGAAGACGTATATTCTCCTGCACTTTTCGTTCCATTTCTTTTTGAAGCATATTCTTTTCTTCCTCAAACTTTTTAACTTGATTTTCCAGAGATTCTTTATATTCCTCAGTTTCCTGCAGCCTTTTTTCTGTTATATCTGTACGGCTTTTTTCTTCTAAGAGTTTTTCTTTTATACTTTGAAGCTCCTTCTGACTATTTTCATGAACTTCCAAATATGCCTTATAATTTTCCTCCAGTTTCCTCTTATCCTTTAATACCTTTGAAATATTTTCTTCATATTCCTCTATAAATCTTTGTTTTTTCTGCAATTGCATATTTAATGCTGAAAGCTTTTTATCTAGATTTTTATTTATGACTTTTGTTCTATGGAGTTCAATTTTTATATTCTTTATTTTATCATTGGGCTGTGAAAGGGAAAAGGCCTCCTCATTGCCATGATCTTCTGATATATTCTTTGTTCTCTTTACAAACTCACTTGGAATGTAAATAGACAGATCTGTTTCATCAGTAACATATACTTCTCTTTCATCAATTGAATTATATTTTTTATGAAAAATACAGGCATTGTATTTTTGTAATGGAACTCCACTGCCGCTTTCAATGCACATTGCATCTCCCCAGCCTTCACCATCAAAAATAGAATAGAAAATTCCACCCTGCTCCAGCCAGCAGCAATACAATATGTTACTTTCAGTAAATAATATAGGCTCTATTAGTTTATTATTAGTATCATAGACTCTAAAGCCTTTAATAACTCCATTTATATCCATAGTGACATGATCTAAAATGTATACAGAATTCTCCTTAGATCTGTTCAATATACTTATTTCTGATTCATCACTTAGAATTTGAAGACTAATATTTTCTCCCTGTATGCCATAAAGCCTTTTTAGAGGCGTCCATTGATTTTTCTGAAAGCTGCAGTAGTATACAGAGGCTTCATTACCTTCATCAGTAATAAATATCATATCAAGATTCTCTGTTCCCCTTAGGCTGACTTTGTAATACTCTTCTACATTCGGCAGTAATATAATATCCTGCAGAGCATTAACAGCTGTTTCTCTTCCGTTCCACTTACAATGCATAAGTATACCATGATCTGTTCCATCTTCTGATATAAGCATATAAAAAATATGCATATTTTTTCCTATTATCTGGATTTTTAAATTCTGTATTTGAGATCTATCACTTTCTCTAGTGTAGAGAATTTTTCCTATCCACTGTTTATGTCTCATGGTACAATATTTTAATTCTCCTCTATAGTTACTATACACAATATTAATTTTCCCAACTTCTTGAATATAAACAGTAAACTCCAGTACATCCTTATCAATTACATTTTCTTTGGTCCATTTTCCCTCTTCATACATAATATTGTAAAGTAATTCTCCATTATCATTTACCCAAAATTTCCATATATTATCTGCATAATCTAAATACAGCCAAGGATATACACTATTCACACTCACTCCCCCCTTTATAAAATTATATTTTCACAAAAAACTATTATGCACACATAATAATTAAAAAGTAAGTTTATTAAAGTTTATATATCACAACTTTAATAGCACTGCATAGTATGTATTGTAAGTACTAGATAATTTTACATTTATAAGAATTTTCCAAAAGGAGGAGAATTTATGTCCATTAACTTTAATAAATTTGTTCCACGTCCTGGACTTGTAAATAAACAAGGGCGTTTACCAGATCCTTCTGAATTGGTTTGTGTTGAAATCCCTAAAGTATTTGATCAATGCCTAATAAAAAGATGTCTTGTATATGATGAAGGAGCTGATACAACAAAAACAGATTCTGAGCTGAGGAGCGATCCCCTTAAAGATCCTAAGAGATATATCGGAAGTAGAGATTTCAATATAACTCTTCTATCTGTAGATAAATATCCAATCAGAGGGAAGGAAGGCTTTAAAAAGATTATTATTTCCTATGTTATTTCTTTCTATGCAGATTACATTGATTGCGATGGTGTAAACAAAAGTGAATTCTACGAAATTAATAGAACAGATGTTATAGGAAAATTTTATTGTCCTGACTCCATAGCTGAAATTTCTGCAAGTTTTGTACCTCCTGTTCATCCAAAAGATTTAGATTCCAATATTATAAAACTTGAAATGGTTGCAGATGCCTTAGCTGGTGATTTAACTAAAGACTGCGATGGAAACTCCGTATTAGATATTACATTAGGCTACTACATCATTGTTAAATGCGAGCTCATCGTTCAGCTTTTAATACCAGCTTATGACTATTGCCCAGTTCCAAAAGAACCATGTGAAGAAGAACCTGAGGAAAAACCATGTGAAGTATTTGAAAGAGCACCAGTTCCTAAATTCTATCCAGATCAGAACTTGGAGCCATTATTCCCAGACCATTACGATGAGGAAGAGGAAGACGAGGATTTAAGTGAAGATTAAACATCTCACTGTTATTCACCTATTTAAATATAAATATGTCTTAGTCTCTACTATAATAAAAATGGCATTATAAAAATGCCAGTTCATACTGATGATAATAACCATTCCATGCAATATATTTAATGGATATGAAGTTTTATCATCACTCTTTACAAAAAAATTCATATATTATAGTAGAAACTAATGATAAAATCATGAAATTGATTATTAACCGAGTATTTTAATATAATTTATGTAATCCAAAGGAGGATTTTATCTATGAATTCATGGTCAAGAAAAGACTATTATTATGATGACGATTGTGAACCTTGCAAGAAGAGAAGAAAAGACGACTACGATGATCACAAAAATTATCCAACTATAATAAAATGTGGATGTCCTAGTTCAACTACAGTACCAGTTGCTACTACTGCTGGCACTACTTTTACACTTGCTTCCCTTAGCTTAGATACTTCAAAATTAAAAAATCCATGTATTAAACTGGAATTTGCAAGTAATCTTGTTGTTGACGTTGCCTTTGTTGGAACATTAAGTATACAAGTATTCAAACTTTGTGGTAATCAAACTACACCTATACCAGTTGGACCTTCATGGGCTCTTGGTTCATTAGCAGCACTTTCTTCCACAACATTTTCATTTTTCGTTTGCGATTGTGATTCTTGTTTTAAAGATTGCTGCACCTATACTGTAGTAGCTACTGTTGTTGGTGTAGCTACTGTTGGCACACTTAATATCAACAATGCAACACTTGGAGCAATAGCTACCTCTGGATCCGGTTGCTAGTATGCAATATATGATATTATTATGGCTCAAGGCTAACAAGCCTTGAGTTTTTCTGTTATAAAAAATATCATCCTTTATTTATCAGTCAAAAAACAAACAAGGGAATACATCCAGCACTCCCTTTACTTTACTTCTTATTAATATTCTTTATGACTTCCTTCTTAGTCTTTGCCAAGGCAATCTGACCTTCCAGATACTTATTTTCCAAATCCATTATCTTATATTTTGCAGTCTGCAGTTTAAACTTAAGATCTTTATTGTCATATTTTAAACGATTAATTTCACCCAGGTATTTCTCATTATTTTCTCGTTTTAAATTTACTGCCTGAGTAAGTTCTTCTATCTGCTTGTCCTTTTCTATTGTATCTTCATTTACCTTAAGTTCTTCTACTTTAACTAAAAGCTGTTCTTTTTCTTCATTTACCTTCGTAAGTTCTTCCTTAAGTTCATCCATTTCAGCTTTAGTACTTTTTATGTTATTTTTTAATTTTTCAATTTCATCGGAAAGTTCTTCATTATAGTAACCAGCTTTAAACAAATCATCTGCCAAATTCAATGCAGTTAAAATAGAGGCCTCTGCTGTACTTAATTTAGAATTATTTTCCATTATGTTCTTAATCTTTTTATCCACATAAGTAGCAACTGCATGTAAATATTCTTCTCTTTCGTCGCCTTTTAGTTTATATTCTTTGTTATTAACTCTTACAGTAACGGAACTCATGTTTAACACCCTCTTAGATTCATCTAGTTTTAATTTTAACATATTATTACCTAGTACACAACTTATAATGACAGAGAGTTTAAAATTTGAGAGCATAAAGTTAACAAAAATTTAATCAACTTTACACTCTCTTCTCTTAAATAAATACTACCTTAGCTGAGCTCCTAATACATGTTCAAGAGTACTTAATATCTTACCATGAGCTTTATCCACTTCTTTATCTGTAAGAGTCTTATGCTCTGATCTATAGGTTATAGAATAGGCAACACTTTTCTTTCCTTCTTCTATTTGTGCACCTTTATATATATCAAATAATTTAAAGCTTTCAACTATATTGCCGCCTTTTTTACTTATAATATCTTCTATACTTTGAACTAATATATCTTCATCCAGTATTAATGCCATATCTCTTGTTACTGCCGGAAACTTAGGTAATGGCTTATATTTTCTCTCAATAACTGCATTTTCTACTATAAAATCAAAATCTATTTCAGCTATATAGCAGGCAGTGTCTACTCCATAGTTTTCTGATACATCTGGATGAATTTCTCCTAAAGTTCCTATGACTTTATTTTTCACAGTAACTTTGGCTGTTTTGCCAGGATGGAAAGATGGATTTTCAATTTCTCTTTCGTAATTTACATTTTTAATGCCAAGAGTTTCAATTATATTTTCTACTACTCCCTTTAAATCCAGATAATCTGCATTTCCATACAAACCTACAGTTATTATATTCTTTTCTTCTGGTATCTTATCTGCCTCTTCCGCTGGAATATATACTCTTCCTATTTCAAAAAGTCTTACTATTTCATTATTCCTTGAATAATTTCTAGCCAGAGCTTCCATCATAGACGGAACTGTAGTAGTTCTCATTATACTATAGTCTTCTCCCAGCGGATTTCTTATAGCTACAGCTCTTCTAAGAATACTTTCCTCTGGCAAAAGTATCTTATCAAATACTTTAGGACTTACGAAGGAATAAGTTATGGCTTCATTTAAACCGCAGGCAAGAAGGGTATCCAAAGCAATATCTTTAATAATCTGATTTCTGTATCTTCCTGTTCTTACACTGGAAACCTTAAGATTAGTAGAAGGTACGTTATTGTATCCATAAATTCTCACTATTTCTTCTGCTACATCTTCTCTTATATTTATATCTGTTCTAAAGGTAGGTACATTAACTATAAGCTTATCTCCCAAAATTTCAGTATTTAATTCCAGTCTATCTAGGTATGACTTCATGTCTTCTTTAGATAGGTTAAGTCCAAGGAAACTATTTATCCAGTTTGTATCCACTTCTACAGAATGTTCTTTTACAGGATTATCATATATGTCAATAGTCCCTTCCATTACTTCTCCTGCCCCCAGCTGCTCTATGAGATTGCAGGCTCTGTTCATAGCCATTTCCACAAGATTTGGATCTAAATCTTTTTCAAATCTTCCAGAAGCTTCTGTTCTTATATTTAATTTTTGAGAAGAAACTCTTATATTTGTTCCATCAAAATTTGCAGCTTCAAATATTATTTCAGAAGTATCTTCCTTAACCTCTGAATCAAGCCCTCCCATAATTCCGGCTAAACCAACTATATTTTCGCCATCCTTAATAGTCAAAATATCACTATTTAAATCTCTTTCCACTTCATCTAAAGTTGTAAATTTTTCATTTCCTTCTGCTTTTTCCACTACTATACTGCCAGAAGTTATCTCTCTCTTATCATAGGCATGCATAGGCTGACCTAATTCAAGCATTACAAAATTTGTTATATCCACTATATTGTTTATAGGTCTGACTCCAGCCTGAAGAAGTCTCTCTTCAAGCCAGGCAGGAGATTTTTCTATCTTTACATTTTTTACGCCTCTTGCCATATACCTTCTGCAAAGACTGTCCTTTATTTCTACTTTTATCTCATTATTGATATTATCTGTACTCTTACAGCTATAATTTAATTCGGGCATTTTGTATTCTGTATTAAGAGTTGCAGCTGTTTCTCTGGCAATTCCAATTACGCTAAGGCAATCTGGCCTGTTAGAGGTTATTTCAAAATCAATTACTGCCTTATCAAGATTTAATAATACTTCTTTAATATTTTTTCCTACCACAGTGTCTTCAGGTAAAATCATAAGTCCATGAGCAGTGCCTTCTTCAGCGAGGCCCAATTCTTCCTCTGAACACATCATACCATTAGAAGGAATTCCTCTTAATTTCCCCTTCTTTATCTTTATGCCTCCAGGAAGACTTGAACCATGAAGAGCCACTGGTACAATATCATTCTCCTGCATATTATTTGCTCCAGTTACTATCTGTATAGGTAAGTCCTCTCCCACTTCTATCTGGCATACCACTAACTTTTCTGCATCAGGATGGGGTTCAATTTTTAATATTTTTCCTGTAACCACTTTCTGAATTTCGTCACCGCTGGTTATTACCTCTTCTACTTTTGATCCTGATAGAGTTAAGGCGTCTCCTAACTTTTTTGCATCTAAATCTATGTGAACATAATCCTTTAACCATTCTACTGGTACTTTCATAAAATTTACCTCCAATTTATTTAGTTAGGAATTAAAAGTTAAGAATTGAAAGTTATAGTAAATTTTTTTGGCTTTGCTGATAAAAGTTTATATTGAATTTTTAAATGAAGCTCAAAAAAATCTCTAATTTTAATTCTTAAATCTTAATTTCTATTAAAATTGTTTAAATAAAATAAAAAACAATTTAAACTTTTAAACTTTTCAATGATTGATTATTTTTTAAAATTGATCTAAAAATCTCATATCGCTTTCATATAATTGTCTTATATCATCTATCCCAAGAGTCTGCATAACTATTCTATCAAGTCCTACTCCAAAGGCAAAGCCGCTATATACTTCTGGATCTATACCACAATTTCTTAGAACTTGTGGATGAACCATACCGCAGCCATACATTTCTATAAAGCCTTCTCCCTTACACACCTTACAGCCTTCTCCCCCGCAGGCGAAGCAGGAAATATCAAGTTCTGCTGAAGGTTCTGTAAATGGGAAATGATGAGGTCTGAATTTTGTCTTCACATTCTCTCCAAACATCTTCTTTATATACATTTCAAGAGTTCCCTTCATATCTGCAAAAGTTATTCCCTTATCTACTACAAGTCCCTCTACCTGATAAAAAATAGGAGAGTGAGTAGCATCTGCTGCATCTGATCTATATACTTTTCCAGGGGATATCATCTTTATAGGCGGCTTTTGATTTAACATAGTTCTTATCTGTACTGGTGAAGTCTGTGTTCTTAAAACTATGTTATCATTTATATAGAAAGTATCCTGTTCACCTCTTGCAGGATGACCTTTAGGTATATTCAGCATTTCAAAATTGTATTTATCATATTCTACTTCTGGTCCTTCTTCCACAGTAAATCCCATGGAACGGAAAATTTCTTCAGTTTTTCTAAGAGTTATGTCTAGTGGATTTCTATGACCTATAGTCTGCTTTTTTCCTGGAAGAGAAATATCTATAACTTCACTTTTTAACTTTTCTTCCTTTTCCTTTTTCTTTATAGAATCCATAGATGTATTTATTATACCTTCTATTGTCTCTCTTACTTCATTGGCAATTTTACCTATTACAGGTCTTTCTTCCTTTGAGAGGGTACCCATCCCCCTTAATATCTGTGTAAGTTCTCCTTTTTTACCCAGATATTTTACTCTTAATTTTTCAATTTCTTCTTTGCTGACAGAACTTTTTAGTTCAGCAATGGCACTTTTCTTTATATCTTCTAATTTTTCCTTCATAAATTTTCTCCTTATAAATAAAATTATTTTTAAAATAGTAAATATACTTTTTGACAATTTAATAAAATACAAATAATCTTTTTTGTTTAAAATTATGATCAAAATTAACTATCAAAAAACAAAAAAACTTCTATCCCCTCTAAAGGGACGAAGTATCCGCGGTACCACCCTAATTGACAAAAATGTCCTCTTAAAAATGTATCGGTTTTAACCGCTGAAAGCTACAGAATATTTCTAAAAACATTACTAAAAATACTTTCACCATCAGAACTCCAGAGTGAACTTCAGTATATTCTATCTAAAGAGACTCTCAATTTAAAATCTCTTTTCCCTGTAAGATAACTTCTATACTTACTCTCTCCATCAAAGTTTATTTATAAAACTATATTTAACATTATAACTAGGATAAAGTTCTTTTTCAACTATTTTTCTGTCTAACAGCCTCAAACATCATTATTCCCGCTGCTATACCTACATTTAATGACTCCGTATTACCAGGCATTGGTATTTTTACTCTCACATCAGAAATTCCATAAATCTCCTCACTGATTCCGCTGCCTTCATTTCCCACCGCAATAATGATCTTCCCAGTAAGATCTATATCATAAAAATTATTTTTTGTATCAAGAGAACTCACCACAATTTTAAAACCCTGCTCTTTAAATTCTTTTATATGTACTAAATCTTCATCTATTATTATAGGTATTTTAAATATAGAACCCATAGTAGATCTCAAAGTCTTACTATTATATATATCTACAGATCCTTTAGTTACTATAATGCCTTTTGCCCCCGCAGCATTTGCTGTTCTTATAATGGTTCCCATATTGCCTGGATCCTGTACCCTGTCTGCTAATATATAAAATCCCTCATCATAGTCAACATTGATTTCTCTATTACTTACCACTGCGGCAATTCCCTGTGGATTGTCTGTGCTGCATATACTCTTTAATATAGATTCTGAAACCTTAATAATTTTAGTACTTCCCTTAATTTTCTGGTTTAAACCAATCTTTTCAAATTTTTCTTCTATAGACTCACTGATTATAACATAGATTACATTAAAATTTGATTCCAATGCTTCTGAAACAAACCTAAATCCTTCTACTATAAATCTATTATAAATGTTTCTATACTTCTTTTCCTGAAGCTTTTTTATGTCCTTAATTATCGTATTATCCTTACTTTTTATAATTTCCAATATTATATCAATCCTTACTTTAAAGGGTAAACATACTTCACAGCATTAATACAAAACTAATAACACTCTTTTAATAAAAAAACAGCCTAATAGGCTGTTTTTTATATACAAATTTAAAATAACTCATCAATATACTATATTATTTTGTATTCTAATTAAATCATAAACCTTTGATTAATATATGTACACATACAATATATAATATATATGATTTGTTATTTATTTTTACAGACCTAAGCTAATTGTTTCTTAGCTGCTTCAACTAACTCTGAGAAAGCTTTAGGATCATTTATAGCTATTTCTGAAAGCATTTTTCTGTTAAGATCTATACCAGCTAATTTGATTCCATTAATGAATCTTGAATAAGAAAGACCATTTATTCTTGTAGCTGCATTTATTCTAGCTATCCAAAGCTTTCTAAAATCTCTTTTCTTTAATCTTCTTCCAACATATGCATTTCTTAATGCTCTGATAACACTTTCGTTAGCAGTTTTAAATAACTTGCTCTTTCCACCATAGTAACCTTTTGCAAGTTTTAATATTTTTTTATGATACTTACGAGCATTCATAGCTCTCTTTACTCTTGCCATTTAAAAAACCTCCTTAAAAACCAATCCCCTTATAGGTATGGTAACAATTTCTTCATTGTCTTTTCTTGTGTTACAGAAACATATCCAGTTTTTCTTAAGTTTCTCTTTGTCTTTGTACTCTTTTTAGTTAATATGTGACTTTTAAAAGCCTTTGCTCTCTTAAGTTTTCCAGTACCTGTAAGCTTAAATCTCTTAGCTGCTGCTCTCTTAGTTTTCATTTTTGGCATAATAATTTCCTCCCCTCGATTATGCTCTTTTAGGAGCTAAAACCATTGTCATATTTCTTCCTTCAAGCTTTGCTCTTTTTTCGATGACATAAATGTCATCTAGTTTAGAAACAAAGTTATCCAATATTTTATTGCCCTTGAAGGCATAATCCGCTTCTCTTCCTCTAAATCTAACAGTAACTTTTACCTTGTCTCCGTCAAGTAAAAATTTTCTAGCATTGTTAGCTTTAATTGATATATCATGTTCTTCAATAGTAGCACTCAATCTAATTTCTTTAATTACTACTACCTTTTGATTTTTTTTATTTTCTTTTTCTTTTTTATTTTGCTCATATATGAACTTACCAAAGTTCATAATTCTGCAAACTGGTGGGTCTGCACCTGGTGATATAAGAACTAAGTCTAAATCCTGTTCTTCAGCCATTTCTATAGCTTCTCTAGTGGAGATTATCCCAAGCTGTGAATTATCATTTCCTATAACCCTTACTTTTTTTTCTCTAATCTCTTCATTAATGAGAAATTTACTGTTCTTACTAATGATTTTCACCTCCGAACTTAATAAAAAAGAAACATGCATAATCAATTAAGCTTACTCATCAAACTCTTGCAATCCTTTAGGTCTAGATAAATTAATACCCTGTCATATACTGTTGTCACTCATATATTATGAGGCAAGGACCTTAGTAAATAATCACTAGGATAGGTATTTATACAAAATAAAAAGGACGACAAATGCCGTCCTCAATAATAATCAAAGATTAAAATAAACCTAACTAGCAATGCTGTAAGGTGAGAAACGGCATGTTTCTTCTTGACATATAACATTATACTACCTATCTCATAGATTGTCAATATATTTATAAATTATTTACTTTTTCATCTATTTCAGCTTTTAATTTTAATATAAGATCTTCTATATTTAAACTTCCTAAATCTCCTTCTTTTCTGCTTCGTACGGAAACATTTCCACCTTTCATCTCATTGTCTCCTATTATCAGCATATATGGTATTTTTTGAAGCTGCGCCTCTCTGATTTTGTATCCAATCTTTTCATTTCTTATATCACTTTCTACTCTGAATCCTTCCTTCTTTAGTATTGCAACTATTTCATTTAAGTACTCAACTTGATTTTCTGTTATATTCATAACTTTAAGCTGAACTGGTGCAAGCCAAGTAGGGAAGGCTCCTGCATAATGTTCTATTAGTATTCCTATAAATCTTTCTATACTTCCAAATACAACTCTATGAACCATTACCGGTCTATGCTTTTCACCATCTGCAGCAATATAAGTTAAATCAAATCTTTCAGGCATCTGGAAGTCCAATTGAATTGTACCGCATTGCCATGTTCTTCCTATACAATCTTTGAGATGGAAATCTATTTTAGGGCCATAGAAAGCTCCATCCCCTTCATTTACTTCATATTTAAGACCTACTGCATTTAATGCCTCTATCAATCCCTTAGTAGCTATTTCCCAATCTTCATCACTTCCCATAGAATCTTCTGGTCTTGTGGAAAGTTCCACAAAATATTCAAATCCAAACACTTTATAAAAGGAATCGATGAGCTTTATTACTCCTAAAATTTCCTCTGTAATCTGATCTCTTGTCATAAATATATGAGCATCATCCTGAGTAAAGCATCTTACCCTCATAAGACCTTGAAGTGCTCCTGATTTTTCGTGTCTGTGCACAAGTCCAAGTTCTCCAAGTCTTATTGGAAGTTCTCTATAGGAATGTATTGAATTCTTGTAAACCAATATAGATCCAGGACAATTCATAGGTTTTATAGCATAATCATTGTCATCTATTTTTGTAAAATACATATTTTCTTTATAATGATCCCAGTGTCCTGATTGATGCCACAACTCTTCATTTAATATAATAGGAGTTCTTATTTCATCATAACCTGCCTTTGTATGCACTTCTCTCCAATAATTCTCTAAAAGATTTCTAACAACCATTCCCTTTGGATGGAAAAATGGAAAACCAGGTCCTTCTTCATGAATACTGAATAAATCAAGTTCTTTTCCAAGTTTTCTATGATCTCTCTTTTTAGCTTCTTCAAGCATATTTAGATACTCATCTAATTCAGCTTTTTTTACAAAGGCTGTACCATATATTCTTTGAAGCATTTTATTTTTTTCATTACCTCTCCAGTAAGCTCCGGCCACTGAAAGGAGCTTGAAAGCTTTAACTTTTCCAGTAGAAGGTACATGGGGTCCTGCACAGAGATCCGTAAAATCTCCCTGCTTATAAAATGAAATTATTTCTCCTTCAGGTAGATCTTCTATAAGTTCTACCTTATAGTCCTCTCCCCTTTGTTTCATAAAATCAATAGCTTCATTTCTTGGAAGTTCAAATCTTTCAAGGGGTAAATTTTCCTTTACTATCTTAGACATTTCCTTTTCTATAGCAGTTAAAGTATCTACTGTTATTGGAAAATCCGCATCAAAATCATAATAAAATCCATTGTCTATAGCTGGACCAATAGCCAATTTTACCTTTGGATATAGTCTCTTTACTGCCTGAGCTAATATATGTGAAGCAGTATGTCTTAATATCCATTTTCCGTCTGCATCTTCAAAAGTCAATATTTCAAGAGTACAATCCTCTTCTATTTTTGCCATTAATTCTGTTCTTTTACCATTAACCCTAGCCCCTAAACTCTTTTTATAGAGACCAATACTTATATTTTTAGCAATTTCTTCAATAGATGTTCCCTGTTCCACATCTAAAACTTTACCATCTTTTAATGTAACTTTAACCATAAATTTTACCTCCTGATAACAAAAAATAAAACTCATCTCAATAATGAGACGAGTTTGTTTCGCGGTTCCACTCAAATTAATACTGCATCAAAATCAGTATTCACTTATTATCTTAACGTCGATAAACGAAATAGCCTACTCAATTCAGCCTTTAACTCAAAGGTGGTTTTCAATAAATCTTATTCAAGAAATCTCTCAGCAAATGATTTCTCTCTCTTAGAACAGTATATATTTACTCTTCCTTTTCATAGCTTTTATCAATTATAATCTCTATAAGACATATTTTATGCTACAAGTTCGTATATGTCAATAACTAAATACTTAACTCAAACTTTTATAAGATCTTTATTTATTTTTTCTAGCTTATCCTTTAAACTTTCTCTTTCTTCATTATCATCATAGAATTTAACCTTATCTTCGAACACATTACTTATGGTATCTATTAATTCTCTTTTTTTAAATTCCTCTACATTATGAATAACTATACTTCTTGGTGATAATGTTATAAGACCGCTAATAATTATATCCTCCTGATTTTCCTTACTATCATACTTTGTGTTTTTTAAATTCTTTACTAAATCTCTGCCTATATCTTTTCCATCCTTATCCTTAATAATATATCTTTCATTGGCATCGGGATATATATTCACCTCATCTATTTTACTCTCTTGTATGTCTACAAAATATTTTAAGAGGTTGATAAATTCATTATACTCTTTATCTATCATATATTTTTCTACTGATTTATCTACTATAGCCTGGAAATCACTTTCCATCTCTTTAATTCTAAATCTAATAAATCCCTCTATATTTATCAACTCATTTTCACTTACACAGGAAAATATTTTCTTTGTAATTGAATTTTTCCTATTTATATAATATACCTCATTTTCATCTTTTATTTTTCCATTGCATAGAAAGGAATCCTTACAAATGCTCTTTAGATCTTTTATTTCTTCGGCTTTAAGGAAAAAGTAATTTTCATTTAGAAATTCTATCAATTTTTTATTATAAAATTCTTTAGTCATAATTTCATATAAAACCATACTTAAATACAGATTAAAATTGTATTCCACTCGGGAATTAAAAAATTCATCGCTGCAAAACATTTTAACGAAGTGAGTTCTATTTTCTATACTTTCTGAGATGCCTACTTTTATTCCTTTTAACTCTAAATTGTGCTTTATATACTCTAATCCATCTATTATATCTTCTTTTTCTCCGTTATATACAATGCTTTTTAGAAGCATATTCTCACTCCTTTCTTACAAGTAGTATGTGTTTAATCTAAATGTATATGCATTTTATTTTAAGTAAAAATAAAAAAATTATGCTAAAATAAAATAAATAATTTTAAATTTTTGAGGTATATAAAATTGAAAAATGTATTAATAGATTTCAGAACCAGCGAAACTGAAAAAGAAAACCTGTATAAAAATGGATTTAATTCTATAATAGTTCCACCTAGTGGCCACTTGTACAATGCTGTATGTGGACACCCTGACATGCTTCTTCACATTATAGATAAAAAGAATATAATAGTTCACAAGGATATGGATACATCCTTCATAAATATAATAGACAATTTAGATTATAATGTTACTAAAACTTATAAAAACCTTAAAGATAAATATCCTGAAGATATATGTTTAAATGCCTTGAACACAAAGCATATTTTTTTACACAATTTAAAATATACAGATAAAAATTTACTATCTAAAATAAAAGGCAAAAAATTATGTGATGTAAAACAGGGTTATAGCAAATGTTCTACCGCTCTTATAAGTGATTCTGCTGCTATTACAAGTGATATAAAAATACATAATGTTCTTAAAACTAATGGTATGAAGGTTCTGCTCCTTCCACCTGGTGACATTGAATTACCAGGACTAAATTATGGTTTTATAGGTGGTACCTGTGGCATTTTAGAAGAAGGAAATATTGCTTTTTTCGGTGATTTAAATAATTATTTGTATAAAAATACTGTATTAAAATTTTTGATACAGGAAGACATAAGACCTATATTTTTGTCTAAAGGGAAACTTATAGATAGAGGTACACTTTTCACCCTATAAAATAAAAAAGTAAAGGAATATTTTTATCCCTTTACTTTTTCAGCTCCGTTGCTTTTCCTACATTTCCATTTAACTTACTCCATACATAATTATGTATTTCAACACTACTAGAATAGTTTTTATTTTTCCACTCCATAAGCCACTTTATTAAAGCATCTTTATCAGCATAGTTCGAATAACTTAATTCAACTATTAACTTATTACAAACTTCAGGAGTAATTTTAATTTGCCCCCATACCTTATTGTCCTCAGCTACAATTTTTGTATTTGCCATTTTGTGTATTTCATCATAAATTTCATTTTCACTTCTAACTTTTACTGCTGCCTTTGTCTTATCTTTTAGAATTACTGTGCCCTCTTTATTTATACTTATATTCTTATTAAAATTATTTTCGGACATTTTCCCCGCTGCATGAGCAGTATAAAAATAATAGCCTGTCCCAGCACCCAAAATAATAAATATAACTATTAAATAAAACCACCATTTTTTATAAAATTTCTTCTTATAGTCGTTTTCCATAATATTCCTCCATTTATTCTATACAAATTATTGTAACAAAACTTTAATAAATTTACAATAGTTGGTTATGATATGCTGAACTTTGCAGTTTAAACCTTAATTTGTAATCGAGTAGGAGCTGAATAATTATTTTATTCAGCGACCTCTCACACCACTGTGCGTACCGTTCGGTACACATCGGTTCAATAAGAATTACTTAATTATAGATAACTTTCGGTTAATGTTATAAAACCTTGCTTCTTAAGATATTTATTAGATAGTGTTCTTGATAGAAGATCTAATTGCAAGACAAAGAAAATAAAGGAAGTAATAACTATGCCAAAGCTCACATTTCCGTATGTAGACTATGAATCACAGTTTCTTATTGCAATGACACCAGAACACCACAGCAGACACTTAGGACAGGCTTATAGATATTCGCAGATTCTACCTGTAATAAATAATGGGACTTCTTATTACTTTGAGATTAGAACACCTTCCGACATACATGAGGTTGCTATGAAAGTGGTGGATATAGTTTCAGACAGAGTTTTACAAGTAGAGTTTTACGAAGCTCCTACAATTACTACAGTAGGCACTATCGCAGTTAACCTAATCCAGAGGAATAGAAATTCAACTAATGTAGCACACACTCAAATATTCAATAATCCTTCTGGTATATCTGGCGGTACTTTATTTAGGACTTTACTGTATGGAACTGGTACTAATGATAGCCCTATATCTGGTGGTGGTTCTGATGATACTGGTTGGAGCTTGAAGCCTAGTACAAAGTACATTATAAAGATTACTAACATTGGAGGTTCAGCTACACAGTATGTAGGTATTCATGGATTGCTGTTTGAAGTGGATAGAGATTAGGGTAAATAAATAGGACAGCTCTCTCAATGTTTCCTTGTAGATTTTAAGAGATTTCTAATTGGATTCTCTAGGTATTATGTATTCCAGTGCTGGGGAGAATATTGCTTATAGTCAGAAAACACCAGTGGAAGGTTAGTGTTTGAATGAACTCTTCTAGACATAGAGCCAACATATTAAACTCTTCCTATACACAGATGAGAGTAGTATTAGCTAATTAACAGTGATGGGTAATTGCTACTGGATACTGGACACAAATGTTCCTAAAACATAGATAAGAAAATAAGGTGTATAATCAATTATTAAACACCTTATTTTCTTATTTATGCTTGGTGTTGCTGACCAAAAACTAAAAATACAGCCCAATGAAATGTTTGCGGACCTGCTACGCCATCAACAGATAATATACCACTATTTGCCTGTTGAAAACTATATATTGCATTATATGTAGCTGATCCAAATATTCCTTCTGAAACAAATATGCAATATACTCTAAAAATATTCCCTTTTCAACGATACGGTCTTGATAATCCATTACTTCATCTACAAGCCAATTCTTAAAGTATCTCATAAATGTAAAATGGTCTGTAATAGTCTTTTCAGCTAATCCTTCAAGTTTCTTTACAGTCATAGATTGCTCATGTAATCTAAAAAAATCGGTAATATTAAATTGTTGTAATGGTTCTTTTTCCGTTGTGTAACTTTCTGCGAAATTCTCTTTGCAACCCATTGTAATACGCTTTCTTTTTACTTTGCAACCCACTGTTAAGCCCTCCTAAATATTTCGACTACACATAGGTCTCAAAGGTCTGTAAATATAAGAAATGAAAATAATCTAACAAAAAAAGAAAAAGTATCCCAACCACTGAAAAATCAGCAATTAGACTACTTTCTTATTAATTTGGAGGCGCCACCCAGATTTGAACTGGGGATAAAGGTTTTGCAGACCTCTGCCTTACCACTTGGCTATAGCGCCCTATGGAGCGGAAGACGAGATTCGAACTCGCGACGTTCACCTTGGCAAGGTGACGCTCTACCACTGAGCCACTCCCGCAACTTTGGTGGCCAATTCTGGAATCGAACCAGAGACACGAGGATTTTCAGTCCTCTGCTCTACCGACTGAGCTAATTGGCCGAATAACAAAATTTGCATTAATAAATATTGGCGACCTGGAAGGGGATCGAACCCTCGACCTCTGGCGTGACAGGCCAGCACTCTAACCAGCTGAGCTACCAGGCCAATGTTATGGTGGGCACTACAGGGCTCGAACCTGTGACCCTCTGCTTGTAAGGCAGATGCTCTCCCAGCTGAGCTAAGCGCCCGTAACATTAAGACAGGTATTATTTTATTATATAAAGCAATATTTGTCAACATATTTTTTATAATTTATAGATTTCATTCACAACAGGAAAAAAGGACGAAGCTTTTCCCCATTTGATATTTGTTCTTTGAACTTTATACTTTGCCTTGAGCTTCGTCTCTTCCCTCTATTACAAACTATCAATTATCTTCCCTATATCTTTATGGGTAAAATTATAAGCTTTATTGCAGAAATTACATTTTAATTCCTCCGTTTTATTATCCTTATATATTTCTTGTAATTCTTTTTTCCCTATACTTATAAGGGCTTTTTCCACTCTTTCTCTGCTGCAGTCACATTTATATTCTGGTTTCATCTCACCTACAATTTTTAAATCCATATCCTCAAATATATAATTGAGAATTCCTTCTGCATCCATACCATCACTTATGAGTTTAGTTATAGATGGTATCTCTTCTAACCTGTAAGTTAGTAAATCTGCTGTAAGTTCATTATATCCAGGCATCATCTGAATTATAAAACCACCAGCTGCTTTAATACTAAGATCTTTATCCACTAGAACTCCCAGTCCTACTGCTGAAGGCACTTGTTCAGAAGTAGTAAAATAATAGGCTAAGTCATCTCCTATTTCTCCCGTATATATGGGCACATTGCCTACATAAGGTTCTCTTAGTCCTAAATCTCGTATAATTGTAAGATTACCATTCTTACCAACTATACCTGAAACATCTAGTTTACCCTTTGAATTTGGGGGAAGTTCTGCTTTAGGATTTCCTATATATCCCTTTACACTGGCATCACTATGAGCAGTAACTACTACACTTTTTGCAATTCCACCGCCATCTATTTTCAGCGTAAGAGAGTCACTTTCATTTTTCATCATAGCCCCCATAAGACTTCCTGCTGTAAGCATTCTTCCAAGAGCTGCTGCTGCTGTAGGTGCACACTTATGAAATCTTACGCCCGTATTTACAAGTTCCGTTGTAATTGCTGCTATTATTCTAATTTCTCCATTCTTAGCCGTTGCAATTAGTAATTTATCTTCCATCAAACATCCTCCAATATTTATAAATTTTAAATATATTTACAAAATTTTTTGTATTGAAAATCTAAAGTAAAATTTTATATTATGAATAACTTTTGTATTGCTATATAAGACATACCAAAAATCAATTGAAGCAAGTTCTTAATTCAGGTGGGGATTCTCTTACCCCATCTGAATTTTAGAACTGCGAATGCATGGCTTACTTGTCGTTGAACTCCCACTTGAAGAAGGGGGAGACTTACGCCAAGTTAGTCAGGTTAAAATATTATCCTAATATATAAACTATTCTTTCAGTTTGGCTATTTATATCCTCTTCACTGTAATTATTTAATTTTTTTATTAGTTTAAGACCACATTCTTTAAATAGTTTTTCTATTTCCTGCTGCTTATAAGCCCGTTCACTATGTTCTTCATCAAATCTCTTATATATATCATTTTCTTTCACAAAAAAAGTAAGATACATGTCCACAATGTCATTGTCAAATTGATTTTCCCATATGTAAACTACTTCTCTATCATCATAGGTAAATACATTATTACCTATAATTGTACTAAGTTTATAATAAGAATTTATATCGAAAATAAAAATTCCATTTTCATTTAAATGTTCTTTTATTCCAGAAAAATATCTTTTTAAACTAGAATATTCTAAAATATAATTAGTTGAATCCAAACAACAGGTTATCAGATCAAATTTTCTATTTAGACACAAATTAGAAATATCCTGTTTGATAAGTTTTGCCTTTATATTTTCATATCTGAGCTTTTTGTCAGCTTCCCATAACATATCTTCAGACAAATCTACGCCCCAAACCTGTTTAAAATCTTTACCTATAATTTCTATAAGATTTCCCGTACCACAAGCTAAATCTAAATATTTTTCAAATTTTATATTGTACTCTCTGCATATATTTAAAATAGTATTTGCCCATTTTTTATAATTTACATCTCCATTAATAAGTTCATCATAAATATGTGCAAAATTTTTATAACAATTCATCTATAACTCCCTTTAATTCCTATATAAATCAAGAAACTCAGAAAATTTAGTCTGAGTATCTGTTATTTTGTAATAAATTAATATTATATATTTTTAACATATAAGTCAACAATGATGATAAATTTACTCTTTCTTTTCCCTTTTAATTTCCAAAACACTTTGTTCGTTATAGGAATTATTTTGTATATCAACATTTTTAGGAAGATGTAGTTCTTTTTTTCTCTTAGTCATAATTCCCCCTATCCTTCCCGTCTCTTCTGCAGTTAATCCACTCCAACCCAATTTATCAATTTTTTCACTGAGCCCCAGTTCTTCTGCTATTTCATATTTTATTTTCTCTCTTAATTTTTCCATCTCAGTTAATTCTCTATTTGATTTAAGTTTTGCTTTTATTACTTTTTTTAATGGTGTCTTCCCCATAAATCATCTCTCCCACAAACTAAATATTAATCAATAATTATTATTTAGTGTTATCATAAAAAGAGATATCTATACATTTTTACAATTAATTTATTAAATTTAAGGACTCTAGTAAATTTTTCAACTCAAAACATTTGTCAATTGCTTTAAATTATAATATTATATTTATGGACAGGCTGTATTTATATTTAAATTATATTTCTTTACATACATAATTTATCTGCATATATAGCAAATGTGAAAAATTTCTACAATTTTATAACTTGTAGTTATATAATATTAAGTAGATGTCCATATAAAATTTGCTTGTACAATATAAATTTTTAATACAATATTATTTAACTATATATTGAGAACTTATACTTGTTTCTGAATATACTAAACTATAGAGATAAAATGCATACCTTAAGGAGGGGAGTAACGGTTTTTAAATAACTATTAAAACCTACTAAAACATATTTGTATATTATTAGTTTTATCTTATCATAATGTATATAAAGAGGTGATAAAATGAAGTATTATACAATAGGTCAATTCTCAAAATTAGTAGGTAAAAGTATTCAAACTTTAAGACTATGGGGTAATAAAGGAATTTTAAAACCGCATCATACAACAGAAGGTGGACACCAATATTATTCTGAACAACAAATTAATCAAGTTTTGCAAGTACCACTTATTAAGAAAGATAAAAGGATGATTAAGGAGTTGTTAGAGAATGATACTGGCGAATAAAGTTAGAGTTATTCCAAATATAGAACAGCAGCAAAAATTATGGCAATCAGTTGGAACAGCAAGATTTATTTATAATTGGACACTTGCAAGACAAGAGGAAAATTATAAAAATGGTGGCAAATTCATAAATGATGGTGATTTAAGAAAAGAGTTAACTATTCTAAAGAAATCAGAACTTAATTGGCTCAGTGGAGTATCTAATAATGTGGCTAAACAGGCTGTAAAAGATGGTTGTAATGCCTATAAAAGATTTTTTAAGGGGTTAGCAGATAAACCAAGATTTAAAAGCAGAAGAAAAAGTAAACCTTCATTCTATAATGACAATATAAAACTAAAAGTCAAAGCTAACATGGTTTTAATTGAAAAAGTAGGATGGGTTAGAACATCAGAGCAGCTACCTATGGATGTTAAATATACAAATCCAAGGGTAAGTTTTGACGGTAAGTTTTGGTATATATCTATTGGTATAGAAAAAGAAGCGCCTATAATAGAAAGTACAGGCATATCAATAGGTGTAGATTTGGGATTGAAAAATTTAGCAATAGTTTCAAATATAGATAATCCATTTAAAAATATCAATAAAACTAAAGAAGTTAAGAGACTAAAAAAGAAGTTAAAAAGAAAACAAAAACAAGTTTCAAGAAAATATGAAAAAGGTAAAATTCAAATAGTAAAGGAAGGTGAAAACCGTTATAAATTTACTAAAACTTATAATATTAAAAAACTTGAAAAAGAAGTAAAACTTATCCAAAGAAGGCTTTCAAATATACGTTTAAATCATATTCATCAAGCAACTACAGAGATAGCGAAAACCAAACCATCAAGAATAGTAGTTGAGGATTTAAATGTAAAAGGTATGCTTAAAAATAAACACTTATCGAAGGCTATACAAGAGCAATGTTTTTATAAATTTATTAGCATTTTAGAATATAAAAGTAAATTTAATGGCATTGAATTTGTAAAAGCCGATAGGTTTTATCCATCAAGCAAAACCTGCTCATGTTGTGGCGAAATCAAGAAAGATTTAAAACTTAAAGACAGGGTTTTTATTTGCCCATCATGTAATAATAAAATTGACAGAGACAAAAATGCGTCAATAAATCTTTCAAGATATAAACAATCGGCATAGTATCACTAACAAGATAATGCTGATATGTACTGTTCGTTACGCAGGAATTTAAGCCTTTGGAGCAACATATCAAACTGGAGTAGTCTTATGACAAAACAGGTTGCGTTGAATAAGGAATAAACCTCTAAATATTAGATTTTAGTAGATTTTATGTAACGGATATTTATGAGTATATTTGTAGGTAGCGGTGTGGCTATTGTGACCCCATTTACTGAAGATGGAGTAAATTTTGAAAAACTTAAAGAACTAATTGAATGGCATATAAGCTCCTCTACTGATGCCATAGTAATATGTGGTACTTCAGGAGAAGCATCAACTATGTCCCTAGAAGAAAAAAAAGAAACAATAAAATTTACAGTAGATGTAGTAAACAAAAGAATTCCTGTAATTGCAGGAACAGGAAGCAATAATACAAATGAAAGTATAAAAATGAGTAAGTGGGCAGAAAGTATAGGTGTAGATGGTCTACTAGTTATTACACCTTATTATAACAAAACTACCCAGAAGGGATTAATTGAGCATTTTAAAGCTATAAATGATGCTGTAAACATTCCCATAGTACTTTATAACGTGCCAGGAAGAACTGGCATGAATTTGAATCCAGAAACACTCTATGCTTTAAGGGATTTAAAAAACATTAAGGCTATTAAAGAAGCCAGCGGTAATATAAGCCAAATTGCAAAGATGAAGGCCCTTTGTAAAGACAGATTTGATATATATTCAGGAAACGATGATCAAATAGTTCCTATATTATCTTTAGGAGGCAAAGGAGTAATTTCTGTAATTGCCAATATTCTTCCAACTGAAACTCATGATATGGTAATATCTTATGTAAATGGAGAAACTGATAAAGCTTTGGATTTACAATTAAAAATGATGTCTCTTTGTAATGCCCTATTTATAGAAACTAATCCTATACCAATAAAGACAGCTTTAAATCTTATTGGCTACAAAGTTGGATCTTTAAGACTTCCTCTTTGTGAAATGAGTGATAAAAATCTTAATTTACTAAAAGATGAAATTAAAGCCTATGGCTTAGCATTAAAGGAGGACTAATATGATAAAAGTATTATTAAACGGATGCGGTGGTAAAATGGGTAAGGTTGTAATTGAATCTGCTAAAAAATTTAACGCCGTAGAAATAGTTGCTGGTATAGATAAATTTGCAGATAAATCAATAGAATTTCCCGTATTTAAATCCATTAAAGATTGTAATGTATCAGTAGATGTTATTGTTGATTTTTCAAGACCAGATGCACTGGACAGCATTTTGGATTTTTCAGATAAAAATAAAACTCCTGTTGTACTATGTACTACTGGTTATAGTGATGATCAAATTGCAAAAATAAATAACTTCAGCAAAGAACATGCTATATTCCGCTCTGCTAATATGTCTATAGGAATAAATGTTATAAATAATATACTAAAAAATATAAGTGCTTTCCTATACGAAGACTATGATATTGAAATAATTGAAAAACACCATAATCAAAAAGTAGATGCACCTAGCGGTACTGCTCTTTTACTGGGCGATACCATTAAAGACGCCATTAAAGAAAATACAGTGTATATAAATGGAAGAGAAGGAATACACAAAAGAGAACATAATGAAATTGGCGTTCATGCCATAAGAGGAGGCTCTATCGTAGGTGAACATGAAATAATATTTGCTGGCCAGGGAGAAACTATAGAACTTAAGCATACTGCTATTTCGAGAGAAGTATTTGCAGTAGGTGCTCTTAAAGCTTCCTTATTCATGGCGAATAAATCAAAGGGTCTATATAATATGAATGACGTTTTAAATGCTAAATAATAAAAAGATGTCTTTCAATGCATAGATATGTATTGAGAGACATCCCTTTTTCATCCTAATTTTTCTTCAACATATTTTCTATCCTATTCATGGCCTCTTCAAGCTTCTGCTTACTATAGGCATAAGAAATTCTCATATATCCCTCTCCGCCTTTACCAAAAGCTGATCCTGGCACTACTGCTACCTTTGCATGTTGAAGCAGTTTATCACAAAATTCTTCACTATTAGAAGCAAATTTTTTGATTGATGGAAATATGTAAAAAGCTCCCTTAGGTAATTTAACTTCAAAACCCAAACTCAGTAGCCTTTCATAGAGGTAATCCCTTCTAATCTTAAATTCATTTCTCATATTCTCTACATCCTGCAGACAATTTCTCAGTCCTTCAATTACCCCATATTGTGATATTGATGGTGCACAGGAAACATTATACTGGTGAACTTTAATTATAGAATCCATATACCTATTTACAGCACACACATATCCTATTCTAAGTCCTGTCATGGAAAACATCTTTGAAAATCCATTTATCATTACAACCTTATCCTTTATATCTTTAAACTGGGCAATGGAATAATAGTCCTTTTCAAAACAAAGGGAACTATACATTTCATCTGTTATAACTATTATATCTTCATCTTTTACTATTTCATAAAGCTTATCTCTTGATTCTTTATCTAAAATTGCTCCTGTTGGATTAGAGGGATAAGAGAGCACAAAAATCTTTGGTCTTTCCCGATGTATGAGTTCTTTTAATTCTTTAAAATCTATGGAAAAGTCTTCTTTATTTAAATTATAATTTATCACTTTACCACCCAATATCTTAACACAGCTCTCATAAGCAGGATAAGCAGGAGTGGGAATAAGCACTTTATCTCCTGAATTTATAAAAGCAGTAAACACATCCATAAGGCCTTCACTTCCGCCTACAGTAACACAAATTTCATCGCTAGTATAATTTATATTTTGACTACTTAAAAAACCACTTATCTCCTGTCTTAATTGGAGTACACCTGCATTAGAGGTATATACAGTTTTATTATCCTGTATAGCCTTTATCATAACTTCCTTTATACCTTGTGGTACAGGGAAATCAGGCTGACCTAAAGTTAAAGATATAGCTCCATCTACCTTTTCTACTTTATTGTAAAACTTCCTTATGCCAGAAAGTTCTATATTATTAACATTGTCTGCAATTTTATTTTTATCCAAAAATCTCACTCCATTTCAATCGCTTATATAACTGGTTACAGAATAACAATATAACATTATACTGTATAGTTATATCATTATTAATAATTATACAGTATAATGTTATAATAACAATAATTCTTCTCCATATTTTAAAATATACTTTAATTTGTTATAATTATTTATTATAATAATGTAATGTATAGTAAATGTATTATGGATAACTTCTATACAACTTACTTTTAGGAGGAATTTAGATGAATTATGATTTAACAGACCCATATGAAATTGCAAGGTACATAAAAGAAGCCAAAAAATCAACCCCAGTAAAAGTTTACGTAGACGGTGATTTATCTGATGCAAATCCAGAGAACGTAGAAATTTACGGTTCACAAAATTTTTATGTAATTTTCGGTGAAAGCTCTACTGTATCAGAATTTATAGTAAGTAATAAAGACAAAATTAAAAAATTTAGATTAGAACAGGATAGAAGAAATTCCGCTATACCTCTTATGGATATAACAGGAGTAGATGCAAGAATAGAACCTGGTGCTATTATAAGAGATAAAGTAAGTATTGCAAAAAATGCAGTTGTAATGATGGGAGCAGTAATAAATATTGGTGCCGAAATAGGCGAAAGTTCTATGATCGATATGAATGCAGTAGTTGGTGCAAGAGGAAAAGTTGGCAAGAGAGTTCATCTTGGTGCTGGTGCTGTAGTAGCTGGTGTACTTGAACCACCAAGTAAATCTCCTTGTGAAATTGGTGATGATGCGTTAATTGGTGCAAATGCAGTTATACTTGAAGGAGTAAAAATTGGCAGAGGAGCTGTTGTAGCTGCAGGTTCTGTAGTAGTGGATGATGTTCCTGACAATGTGGTAGTAGCTGGTACTCCTGCTCAGATAATAAAAAATGTAGATGATCAAACAAAAGATAAAACTAAAATAATGGATGATTTAAGAAAATAGTCTACATATATAAAAAATTCCTATGTTTCTCAGCATAGGAATTTTTAATTTCAATTACCCTTACATTGCATTTTTATTAATATTGCCCATATGGTAGTCCTCTTCATTAAAATTTTCATCTACATTTACTACATCGTTTTCTGAATCTTTATTTACCTTTTCCATTTTAGATATGGATACTTCATAGGCTACTTTTTTTATGACTTCATCTTCTGATATTTTTTTCTGATATTCTCTACTTTGAAGTCTTCCCCAAATTCTGATGTTATCCCCTACTTTTAAAGACTCACAAAACCTTGAATTCCTTCCCCAGGCTATAGTAGGTATGTAGTCTGATTTATTATATGCTCTATTAACTGCAAGAAGCATATCTGCTATTTCCCTACCAAAAGGTGTAGTCCTATAAACAGGTTTTTTACATATATATCCATCAAGATAAATTTGATTTGGATTCTTACTTTTTTCCGTGCAAATATCAATATTCCTTGCAAATACAGTTAATATAAGCCTGTTAGAGCCTTCTACAAATTTATTATAGGATCTCAATTGACCTTCTACAATTATATCTTGACCTTCCTCTAAATTCATACCTGTTATAAGTCTTTCTGATACAGTAACATATAACACATCCTTTGTATCACTGAGTCTTTGAACATCCATATTAAAAGTATAGAATCCTTCACCGTACATCTCATGACTAAATTCAAGCTTTGAAGAAATCTTTCCTTCTAGATAGAGTTTATTGTTTAACATTAAATTGTCCATTTATATCCCTCTCTCCCTTAGTTTTCTATAATCCTTACATTATGAATATTCATAATATGAACAAAATATGACTAAAATTATAATTGCATTGTAATCCCCCTTTTATTATATATGGAAAGAGATACTAATCATTATTTATAATTTTATATCCCTATAGAACAATTCTATTATTAATTTATTTAAAATATTCACATATTCTCATTACTTATTTCCATTATAATACATTTTTGATTCATATTTCAATAGATTATTTTTTTATTTGTTTACCTTCATTGTTTATAATGTAATTGTTTTTATATACTAAATCTGAAACTTTTACAAAATTATATCCCTCAGATTTTAATTTATCAATTACTCTTTCCAGAGTTTGTGGAGTATATTTTCCTGAATTGTGAAATAATATGATTGATCCCGGACTAATTTTTTTTATAACTCTATTAAACTCTATATCTGAGCCTTCATTCTTCCAATCAATACTATCTATATTCCATTGTATACATTTATGATTTGTTTGTTCCACTAAAGATACACTATTATCATTATAGGTGCCCTCAGGGAATCTAAAGAGAGTAGGCCTTGTCCCTGTAATGGCTAAAATTTTGGCATCAGCAGATGCCACTTCATCAATAATCTGCTCCTTTGATATTCTTGTAAAATCTGAATGTTTATCTGAGTGATTTCCAATCTCATGTCCTCTATCAGCTATTTCTTTAGTCTTATCAGGAAATTCTTCCGCCCATCTTCCAATTATAAAAAAAGTTGCCTTTACATCCTTCTTATCAAGTATGTCTAAAATCTTTGTAGTATTATCATATCCCCAACTGGTATCAAAAGTTATGGCCACACTTTTTTCTTGTGTATCCACAGAATATATAGGGAGATTTTCATAGGAGGATAAAATAGTATCTTTATATCCTCTATTTAATATTAAAAATCCAATAATGCTCAATACAAATGCTGCAATAATAGCAATAATAACTCTTTTTATAAAACTTTTCTTGATTATAATCACGTGCATAACTTTACCTCCAAATTTTATATTCTTGTTAATCTATATTCTGTACAAGCTATTTTATGAATATTAATAACCAAAATATAAAATTTTTTATGGATTTATTTCTCTATTTTTTGTGTTATAATATATGGTGATTACATATTAAGGAGGAAAGAAGATGTTTGATGATACTCTAGAATTAGCTGAAAACAAACTTCTTTTAATGTATATTTTAAAACAAATTAAGCTGCCTATTTCTAAAAATCAATTAACTGAAATAGTTCTAAAAAATAATCTTATAAATTATTTTACTTTGCAGGAATATATTTCTGCACTTATAGCTGCTAATTTTATAAGTTATAACGATATAAATGGGAAACATAGATTAAATATAACTTCAAAAGGTGATAAGATACTTAGTATGTTTTCTAACAGATTATCCGATGCCAAGAAAGAACTGATTGATTCCTACTTAAAATCCAATATACTTAATATAAAAAAAGAAATAAGTCTAACAGCTGACTATACTTTAGCCAATAATGACAGTTTTACAGTAAATTTAAAAGCTACAGAAAATGACATTACACTTATAGACCTTAAATTAAATGTAGTATCAAATAAGCAGGCAAAAGATCTTTGTGTAAAATGGAAAAATAATTCTTCAGAATTATATACAAAGATAATGAAAGTATTAATAGAGGATTAAAGAATCAGCATTCCTGTTGGCTCTTTACCTATATATATGGATTTTTTCTTATAATTATAATAATTTACACAAACCAGCAAATTATTATAATTATCTCCAATATATATATTTTCTTTATCTTTTATAATTCCCCTTGGCATTCCGCCCACTTCTATTCTACCTGTTTCAACAATTTTTTCTAAATCTATTACACTTATGGTTCCATCTCCAAAATTTGACACAAAACACATTTTTTTCTCTATAAACATATCTACTGGTGAATTCCCAACAGGTATTCTACTTAGTATTTTTAGATTTTCTGCAGAAAATATGCTTATATTACCACATTTATCAGATCCCATATTACTTTCACAAACAAAAATCAATTTCCCATCTTTGCTAAAAAGTGCCTTTGTAGGATATTCTCCAACTCTAATGTTATTTATATAATCTTCATTACCATATTTTAAAAATGTTATACTGTCACTATTCATATTAGATATAACAATATTTTTTAAACTGTCATGTACATCAATACTATGGGGCATATTTCCACAGGGAATTTCTTCTTGAATCTCATTTCTGTCAAGACTATAATTTACTATATTATTAATATCGCCACAGACAACAAAAGCATTATTTTCAATAACTTTCACATCATTACAATTCATTCCTATAAAGATGTTTTTTTCAACTTTTTTCTTCTTTACATTTACTAGAGAAAGTGAATTGCTATAATTATTTGTAACAAGCAATTTATCATTATATGCACATATACCATGAGGTCCAATTCTATCATTACCATCTTGCTTTAAGGAAATCTGCTGAACTTTCTCAAATGTACTTGTATTGACTATGGCAATATTATCAGAATATCCATTACAGACAAATAAATTCTTCAAAGTACCTCCCCTCCTTACATTTTATAATATGTAAAATGTATTCATTGTGTCATTGAGTTATTGACAGTATTTAATTTTTTAGTATATATTATAGAGAGTTAAAATAGTGGAAAAGACGAAACAAGCGTAAAAGTGTAAAGTTCAAAGAACAAATATCAAATGGTGAAAATCTTCGCTCTTTTCTCCTATTATGAATTAAAATCTGTTATATAAATTTAGAAAGGTGGAAATTCAATGTATACATATAAAACTAAGGGAGTCTGTTCAAGAGAAATAAAATTTGAAATTGAAGATAATAAAGTTACAAAGCTTATGTTTGTAGGTGGCTGTGATGGCAATCTTACGGGGCTTTCAAGACTTGTAGAAGGCCTAGATGTAAATGATGCTATAAATAAATTAAAGGGCATAGATTGCGGTGGAAGAGGTACTTCCTGCCCTGATCAACTATCTAAGGCTCTTGAATCTTATATTGAAGCAAGTTCTTAATTCAGGTGGAGATTCTTTTACTCCATCTGAATTTTAGAACTGCAAATGCCTGGCTTACTTGGCGTCGAACTCCTACTTGAAGAAGCGTGAGACTTACGCCAAGTTAGTCAGGTTAAAAATAATGCTTAAAAAATGCTCACCTCTTCGGTGAGCATTTATCAATTATATTTCTTTAAAAACTTCTTCTAATATTCCGAGAGCATCATCTATATCCTTTTTGTCTACATTTAAAGGAGGTAATATTCTCACTACATCAGCTCCTGCAGTAATAACTAGAAGTCCCTTTTCAAAGCATTTGTTAATAATCATTTTAGTATCTACATTTACTTGTATACCAATAAGAAGACCCATTCCTCTTATTTCCTTTATACAATTATATTTTTCCTGAAATTTAACTAACTTTGATTTTATATAAACTCCCTTTTCATCTACGGAATCTATTATTTTACCATCGATGAGCTCATTTAATATACAAAGACCTATAGCTGTTCCCATTGGATTTCCACCAAAGGTATTACCATGGTCACCAGGTACAAAAGCAGAAGCTGCCTTTTCCTTGGCAAGTACTGCTCCAATAGGGAAACCTCCGCCAAGAGCCTTTGCCATGCATATAACATCTGGCACCACATCATATTTCTGATATGCAAATAGTTTTCCGCTTCTTCCAATACCACATTGCACTTCATCAAAAATTAAAAGTGCATTATGTTTATCACATAGTTCTCTAAGTAATTGTAAATATTCTTTCTCTGCACAGACTATTCCCCCTTCTCCCTGTATTGGTTCTACTATAACTGCACAGGTATTCTCACTAATAGCACTCTTAATGTCTTCCATATCATTAAATTTTACACTTTTCACATTACCTATCAAAGGCTTAAATTGTTTTTGATATTTAGGCTGACCAGTAACTGATAATGATCCCATAGTACGTCCATGGAAAGAATTATCCATGTATATTATTTCGCTTTTTTCATCTGTTCCAACAGTTCTTCCATATTTTCTTGAAAGTTTTAATGCAGTTTCAATGGATTCTGTACCACTGTTACAGAAAAACACCTTTTGGTGATCGGTATTTTCACATAATTTTTCTGCTAAATCCATGGCATTTTGATTCCAGTAGTAATTTGAAATATGCATTAATTTTTCTGCTTGTGTTTTTATAGTATTTACAATTTTATCATTAGAATGGCCAAGACAATTAACTGCAACTCCAGAAACAAAATCTATATACTCTTTTCCATTGGAATCAAAAATTCTTGCTCCTTTACCTTTCTCAAAAACCACATCAAATCTTCCATAAGTATTCATTATATTACTTTTTGACATTTTTCTTTTTCACCCTTTCCATCTATTACGGTACCATTATTATTAAATATATCATTAATAAGGCAGTGCTCTTTTCTTCCATCAATTAAATGTACTCTGCGGGTACCATTTTTTACAGCCTCCATACAACATTCCATCTTAGGTATCATACCACCATTTATTATTCCATCTTTTATATAATCATGTATCATATCTAAAGTTAAATAATCTATAAGACTGTTTTTATTATTTATATCTTTATACACACCTTCAACATCTGTAAGTATTATAAGTTTATCTGCATTAATTGATGAACTTATAAAGGAAGCTGCATAATCGGCATTTATATTATATTTATTACCTTCTCTATCATAACCAACAGGAGAAACAACAGGTACCTGACCGGATTTTATAAGACTTAATAACATAGTTTCATTTATATTACTAACTTCTCCTACAAATCCTATATCAACTTTTTCTCCATTGATATATGTATATTTTTTGTGTGCTTCTATAAGCTTACTGTCTATGCCACTTACGCCTATAGCATTTATACCTCTAAGGCTTAGGTTAAGGGATATATTCTTATTTATAATTCCGCATAATACCATCTGAACTATTTCCATTACATTTTCATCTGTAACTCTAAGACCATTTATAAAATTACTTTCAATACCAGTTTTATTGAGCCACTTTGATATAAGAGGACCTCCTCCATGAACAATAACTATATTTACTCCATATTGTCTCATAACTGCTACATCATCTAAGAATGCCTTTTGGGCTTCTTCATTTTTCATTATACTTCCGCCATATTTTATTACAAATGTTTTTCCCCTTAAACTGCCTATTGCAGGCAAAGGCTCTAAAGAAATTGCTCCTTCTTCATTTTTCATATTCAAGCACCTACCTTACTTTTTTACATGTATAATTATACACATATAGATATAAATATTCAATATTTTAGATAAAAATTATGTTTTTTTATTGAATAACATATATATATTATGTATAATCATTTTAAAAGTCAATATAAATTGGAGTGATAATATGATAAAAGCAGGAATAATTGGATCTACAGGATATTCAGGAGAAGAACTTACTGGATTACTATATAAACATCCTAATGTAGAGATTGATTTTTTGTGTTCTCACAGCTATGTGGGTGAAAATTTTAGTAGTTTATATGGTAATTTAAGAAGATTTGTAGATGAAAAATGTGTAAGTGACGAAGAAGCTTTTAAAAGAATTAGTGACATAGACATATTATTCACCGCACTACCTTCTGGTAAGGCTTTAGAATTTGGAAAATCAGCTATGGAAAATAAAATTAAATTTATAGATATAGGATCTGACTTCAGACTTAAAAGCAAAGAGCTTTATAGAGAATGGTATAATCTTGAACATAACTATTTAGATCTTCTAGAAAAATCCGTTTATGGATTGCCAGAATTAAATAGATCAAAAATAAAAGAAGCTGAGCTTATAGCTAATCCTGGATGCTATCCTACCGTTAGCACATTAGCTCTTGCTCCCCTTATAAAAAATAATATGATAGATACTAAAAATATTATTATAGATGCAAAATCGGGAGTTTCTGGAGCTGGGAGAAAGGCATCTATAGGTAATCTGTTTGTAGAATGTAATGATTCTATAAAAGCTTATGGTGTAGCTTCCCATAGACATACTCCTGAAATTGAACAAAATCTTTCAGAATTGTCTAGTGAAGATGTAAAATTGACATTTACTCCTCATTTAGTTCCTATGAGCAGAGGCATTCTTTCTGTATGTTATGGAAAGCTATTAGCGGAGGCTACTCAGGAAAATCTTATGAATTTATATAAAGATTTTTATAAAAATGAATATTTTGTCAGAGTAATTGATGAACTCCCTGAAACAAGATGGGTTAAAGGTTCTAATTTCTGTGATATAAGTTTAAGAGTTGACTCTCGGACTAATAGAGTCATAGTTATCTCTGCCATAGATAATCTTGTTAAAGGCGCCGCTGGTCAGGCTGTACAGAATATGAATTTAATGTTCGGACTAAAAGAAGATACCGGACTAGAGGCAACTCCAATTTTCCCTTAATATTTATAATTTAAGCAATATACATATGCTTATAGTAAATATTAAAGAAAATACAATGAATTACCACTATTAAACTATTAATATTATTTCTTTATAAATTGCAAAACTAACTATTATAGAAAGAAGGTTATTATATGAGTTCAATAAAAGTTTTAGAAGGCAAAAATATAACTGATGTTCCTTATTTTAAAGCATCTGGTATTCATTGTGGACTAAAAAAAGTAAAAAAAGATCTTTGTGTAATATATAGTGAAAAAAAGGCTGTAGCTGCAGCAACCTTTACTAAAAATAAAGTAAAGGCCGCACCAATACTTTTAAATATGAAATCTATAGAAAATGAAAATACTCAAGCCATTGTAGTTAACAGCGGCAATGCCAATGCCTGCACTGGTGATGAAGGATATAATGATGCACTTTCCATGGCTAAAGTAACCTCAGAAGCTTTAGGATTAAAGCTTGAAGAAGTTATTGTAGCTTCTACTGGCGTAATTGGAGTTCCAATGCCTATGAGCAAAATATTTTCAGGTATTGATATGGCTTGTAAAAGTCTCTCCTATGACGGCGGAAAAGATGCTGCCAAAGCTATAATGACTACAGACACAAAGGAAAAAATAATAACTGTAGAATTTAATATAGGCTCTAAAAAAGCTACAATTAGTGCCATGGCAAAAGGTTCTGGTATGATACATCCTAATATGGGTACTATGCTTGGTTTTTTAGCTACAGACGTAAACATATCCAAGGCAATGCTGACCAAAGCGTTAAAAGATAGTGTTGAAGATTCTTACAATATGGTATCTGTAGATGGAGATACCAGTACTAATGACATGGTAGTAATTCTTGCAAATGGTTCCTGTGAAAATACTATAATTGACACCGAAGATGAAAATTACAAACTATTTAAAGAAGCTCTGCATTTTGTAAATGTGGAAATTGCAAAGATGATTGCCGGAGACGGTGAAGGTGCTACCAAACTGATTGAAACAAAAATATATCATGCTCACTCTTTAAAAGATGCAAAAATTTGTGCAAAAGCTGTTATAACTTCAAGCCTTGTAAAAGCTGCTTTTTTTGGAGCTGATGCCAATTGGGGAAGAATTATATGTGCTTTAGGCTATAGTGGTGCTGATCTTAATGTAAATACAATCAATATATCCTTTACCAATTCCATTGGAACCATTGATATATGTAAAAATGGTGGAAATATAGATTTTAGTGAAGACCTGGCAAAAAAAATATTAGAGCAGGAAAAAATAACTGTTATTATTGACTTAAATGATGGAGAATATAATGCCACTGCCTGGGGCTGTGATTTAACCTATGATTATGTTAAGATAAATGGATCTTATAGAAGCTAGAGATTTCCAATAGGAGAAAAGGACGAAACAATCCTTTTCTCAGTTGAAAGTGGATAGTGGAAAGTGGAGAGTTTAAAAAAGTTCAAATATCAAAGTCCAAAAAACAAATAAGGTGATTTTGTCTTTTACAACAAAATTCACAATTAGTTAAGAGTTAAAAATTAAGAATTAAGAGTTACTGATGCTTTTTCTTCGCTGTACTGCGAAAAAAGCTTTAGAACTAATAATTTAACATTTTAAATGGCAATATAGGTTTTTAGACCGGTAGGTCGGCTGTGCTAACTAACTTAGGTAATAAAATTTTTCAAAATATAACTAAACATTCGTTAATTCTGTTGACCTGTCCGTAGGACCATGTTATTAATAAAATACCCCTTAACAAGAGCTATATACAATATAAGTTTAGATGAATTACATGAAGAAGTTGCAGCTGTTATCTTCACCTTGTTAGAAATGAAGTATTACAGCTCTTAGCTTTCAAATAACTATCTAAACATCGATATTTTCTATACTTAATATGATTGAAAAATCGAGTCTAGTAGCCACCAAATAAATATTTTTAACTATACAAAATTGTAGGTATTAATCCTATAGTCCTTCGGACTATAAAAACAACTATCTAAATGCTAATACTCAGTCAACGTAGATTCATCATATTAATGTAATATCACTGCTAAACCACCGGGCTAACCGCCCAAAAACCTTTTATAAACCAATCTCCTTTTTTAAGTTTGTATTTATTAATTCTAAATTTTTCTGTAGTGTAACGGAAGAAAAATATCCATCACTCTCAACTTTCAACTCTTAACTCTTAACTTAATAGGTAACTTTACTCCTATCACTTTTCTAAATCTGATATTTGTTCTTTGAACTTTGCACTTTGACGTTTGTTTCGTCCTTTCTATTTATTACGAAAGTATCTTTTTTAATACTATACTTCCAAATTAATAATGTCAAACTGATAAAAAAACAGGAATATATATGAAAATTTTTCATCTCTGCAAAGTTTAGATTTTGTTTATAATTAGTTTAGATAAAATAGAGGTATCTACTTTAGAATATAATCAGGAAGTACTTCCTAGACAAACTTTCGAGTTTCTGTAAGAGTTCCCCCTCTGGAATTCGAAAGTTTTTGTAAAAAGTAAACTATTAAATTAGCTAAAGAACTATATAGTAATTTTCACTTATTATCTAGCGAGCAAAACATACATTTGGCAATTTACTGTCATCAGTTCGTCCTTTTCCATATTAACAATTAAAACAAGGAGATGAAAAAAATGAAATTTAGAAAAAAAACTGTTATGTCCATAAGCTTTGCCTTAGGTACACTTATGTTTGCCAGCACTGCCATGGCAGAAGTAACTACTAAAAGTGGTTACGATCAGCTTAAAGACTCAGCTAAATACACAGCAAAACAAACTACCTCTGGGCTTTCCAATTATACTTTAGATACATCTATGAGTATAAAGACTGGCGACACGGTGATTTATCAGTCAAACAATACAACTAAATATGATCTAAAAAATAAATCCATGGAAAATACAACTGGATATTATGATGGAAAAGATAAATATACTTCCTATAATTACTCAGATGAAAACACAATAATATCAACGAATATAAAAGGATCACAGGATTCTTATCTTGTGACAAATTACACAAATGGCAATAAAAATATAAGCTTACCAAAAAATCCTTTTGAAGAGGACAAGACTGCGGATATTGAGAAAATAGCCGATGCCCTTGTGGGAAATCTAAAGGATGCAATAGTAGTTAATGTAAAACAGGATGGAAGCAAAGAATTATCCAGCACCATAAACAATACACAAATTCCCTCTATAGTAAATGCTCTGGCATCCTTCCAGTTTAAAAATTCCTATGGTAATCAACAGGGCACTAGATTTACCAAGATGCCTAAGCTTACAAAAGATATATTTATAAAAGATGCAAAAGGTAATGTAATCACTGATAAAAACGGATTAATTAAAACTGTTGTTACTTCCGGAGTACTTTCTGGTAAAGACAAAAATAATACTATTCACAACTTAACTTTTCAGGTATCACTTGGTATATCCAATATAAATTCAACCAAAGTAAGTAAACCAGATTTAACAGGAAAGAAGGTACAGGAAAGCACCCAGACCTCCTATGATTATAACAAATTGACAAATCCTGAAAAATATATAGGAAAATATATATCTAACATAGTAGAAGAAAAAGATGGTAAATTCGTTAAAATAGGTGAAGCTACTATAAACATTGAAAAAATAAATGCTGAAACTGTTACTGGAAGCTATGAAACAAAATATATACCTGAATATGAAAAGCGTAATGAAAAGTTTAGCTTTACAGGTAAGTTTCATAAAGAAAAAAATTACTCTCCTTTTGACGCAGAGTTATCTTTAAATAATAGTAATAAAAAAGATCTGGAAGCACATTTATACCTAAATCCAGAAAGTCCTTCAATAAACTTCTATATAAATAATCAGAATTCAACAGGATTTGATCCTATTTATAATAAAATTTTTGACTAAGGAGATGAAAAAATGAAATTTAAGAAAAAGACCCTTATGGCCATAAGCTTCGCCTTGGGAACACTGATGTTTGCCAGCACTGCCATGGCAGAAGCAGCTACCAAAAGTGGTTATGAACAGATGAAGGATTCACTTAAATATACAGGAAAGCAGACTTCTACAGGGCTTTCCAGCTATACTATGGAAGGATCTATGATTATAAAAGATGGTAGTACTATTGTATCCTATGAAAATTCCATAAATAAGTATAATTTAACTAATAAGACAAAAGAAACTATCGGCGAAACTTATAACGGAAAAAGTAAAAAAGGCAGCTATATGTATCTTGATAAGAATACTGCTATATCAAAATATACAGGTCAAGAGTCATCAGACGGTTATAAAAACGATTCTTATTATGTCACAAACTACAAAAGTCATGATAATACTGAACCAAATATACTCCCTCACAACCCCTTTGAACAAGCTGGAGCTGAAGATCTAGAAAAAATAGCAGATGCTCTAGTAGGAAATCTTAAAGATATTGTGGCGGTAAATGTGAAACAGGATGGAAGCAAAGAATTATCAGGTACTGTAAACAATACACAGATTCCTTCCATTGCAAATGCATTACTATCCTATAAATTTAAAGATATGTTTAACAGCAATGACCCTAACTACAGTAAAATGCCAAAACTTATAGAGGATATATCCATAAAAAATGTAAAAGGAAACATGACCATAGATAAAAGCGACTTAATTAAAACGGGGCTGGTATCTGGAGTAATTTCCGGTAAGGATAAAAATAACACCTTTCATGATTTAACCTTTGAAATGATGTTAAAGATATATGATGTTAATTCTACTAAAATAAATAAACCCGATCTTTCTGGTAAAAATGTAATAGAAGAAACTAAGACTTCAAATTATGACAAACTAACTAATCCAGAAAAATATATAGGAAAATATACTTCCACTATAGCAATTGAAAAGGATGGTAAATTCATTAAAATAGGCGAAAGTACTGTAAATATTGAAAAAATAGACACAGAAAATATAAGTGGAACTTATGAGGAAAAATATTTACCAGGTTATGAAAAATCCAACAGTAAGAAATTCAGTTTTACAGGTAAATTTTATAAAGATAAAAATCATTCTCCTTATGCCGCAAAAATAACAAGCGATTCTGAAAAAAATTTAGATGGAGAGATATATTTAAATTCTGATGCAGCAACTATAGATATTTCTTCCCCAAACTTAAATGCTTCAGGACACGGTTCATACACTAAAGTATTTAAATAATAAAATTCATATTTAACCTAACTAACTTGGCGTAAGTCTCCCCCGCACGCTGTACAGCCCTCACACAAAATCGAAAAGAAGATTTTGGTTCTCTGCTTGCACTCTGTGAAAGCGATTCGCACCAAATTAAAATTTGGGCTCTCTGCTTTTCTTCAAGTGGGAGTTCAACGCCAAGTAAGCCATGCATTCGAAGTTCTAAAATTCAGATAGGGTAAAAGAATCCCCACCTGAATTAAGAACTTGCTTCAATTACAGACTTTAGATATCTATAGTTAAAATTTCAGTTTTTCAGTTAAAGTATTTGCATAGACTATACAAAAATATATTTTACTGAATTTCATCTAAAAAATGACTACAACAGTGAACTGCTGCTTATTCTGTCCTTTAGCAGCAGTTTACAGTTTATCACTATAAATTCGGAGGTGTACTTATTGAAAAAAGTTATAGAAATAACCAACCTATCTAAAACCTATAAAAATAACAGAGGTGTTCAGGATCTTAATCTTGACATATACGAAGGAGACATATTCGGCTTTCTTGGTCCCAATGGTGCTGGTAAAACCACTGCCATGAAAATAATGACAGGACTTGTAAAACCCGATAGAGGAGAAGTAAAAATATTAGGTCACAGTGTTCAGGAAGAATTTGAAAAAGCCATGGCCAGTGTGGGCTGCATCATTGAAACCGCTGAAGTATTTCACTATCTTACAGCCTTTGAAAATCTTAAACAATTCTCAAGATTCTATGAAAATGTAGATAACAATAGAATTAATGAAGTTTTAGATATGGTAGGTCTCTCCAAATTCAAAGATGAAAAACCTACTAAATTTTCTCTTGGAATGAAACAAAGATTGGGTATTGCAGCAGTATTATTATCAAATCCAAAGATTATAATTTTAGATGAGCCTCTAAACGGTATGGATGTAGAAGGAATGATCAGCATGAGAAATATAATAAAAAATCTAGCGAAAAAAGAAAAGACAACTTTCTTTATTTCCAGTCATCTTATACACGATATAGAATTGACTTGCACAACTATTGGAGTTTTATATAATGGAAGACTTATCAATGTAGATAACACTAAAAATATATTGAATAATTATGCTTCATTAGAAAATTATTTTATCAGCGAGGTAGAGAGAAATGGTAGAATTTAAAGCAGCTTTAATAAACGAATTAGAAAAATTATATAAAAAGAAAAAAGCTTTAGTTGGAATTATACTTGCACTATTTTTTATAATAATAGGTCAGATTTTTATATCCCTAGTGAGAAGTAATTTTGGAGTTCAAGGAGTTTCCAGTAATGAGTTCCCCTTTCTTATTTTATCCATAATAATAAACACTCTGCTGCCTTTATTTGTGGCATTGGTAACTATCGACAGCTTTTCTGGTGAATTTTCCAAAAACACTATGAAAATTGTCCTTACAAGACCTGTATCAAGACTGAAGCTTTTTTCAGCAAAAATAGCTTCCATAGTAATATTTATATTTTCAATTTTAATGCTTACAATGATATTTTCCATAATTTCGGGACTTATATTTAATGCAAATTCTTTTAGTTTTATAGGAATTTTAGAGATAATACTCTCCTATGTAGTTACCCTGTTTCCAATGATAGTATTATGTCTTATGATTGCACTATTCACAAATATAATAAAAAGCGAAGTAGGTGTGTTTTTCTTTTCTATACTGGTATTTATCGGTCTCAAGGCCCTTGGAATTTTCTTTTCAGCCTATTCAGGATTGATTTTTACCTCTATGCTAAGCTGGTACAATCTATGGATTATGGACACTATACCTGTTTTTAAAATTTTCCGCCAGTTCATGATGCTCTTAAGTTATGCTATAATACTATTTACAGGAGGATATTTCTTATTTGACAGAAAAGACTTTTAAATAAAATATTTTTTTCAGGAAACACTGTCTATTATATATAAAAATACAATAAGGATTAAATAGAAAATGGATATTAAAAGACGTCTTATTATTTATAATACTTTAACTATAATAATTCCCCTTATAATTACTGCCATAACCGCTTTTATACTAACATTTGTATCTTCAGAATTTTTAGGAAAAACCATAGGTTACAACAACTTTAAAAAAGTTACCTTCATAAATTCAGAACTTTTAAATATGACTAAAGATATAGCCAAATCTGATAATAAAAGTATTGAAGATGAACATTTTAAAAGTTATCTAGAAAGTAAACTGGCAATTACTCAAGGTAAAATTATAATAAATAAAAATGGTATTGTGTTATATTCCTCCAAGGATATAAATAATATAAGCCTTGAAAATACACTGCAGCAGTCCAGGGACAAATCAAGGGATCCTATATTTATAAATGACACTTATTATTCTATTAGTTCCTTTCCCATAGAGTTTAAAGATAAAAGCACTGGTAATGTGATATTTTTAACTCCTATTGGAAAGGATTCTGGCTTTTTCAAAAGATTCATCATATACGTATTAATTGCATTTTTTGCATCTTATACATTAGTCAGTATTATTGTATCCTATGCTCTTTCAAAGAAGATATTATTACCTATATCCCTTTTAAAAAAAGCTGCTGATGAAATAAAAAATGGTAATTTGGATTCAGAAATAGTGGAAAGCGGCGATAAGGAAATAAGAGAACTATGCAGTAATTTTGAAGAAATGCGTATAAAACTTAAAGATTCCATACATATGAAAACAAAATATGATGACAATAGAAAAATGCTGGTATCCAGTATCTCTCACGATTTAAAAACCCCCCTTACCTCCATTGAAGGCTATGTGCAGGGTATACTAGATGGAGTGGCAAATAGCCCTGAGAAGCTGGAACACTACTTAAAAACCATAAATGTAAAGACAAAACAGATGGATTCCATGATTAACGATTTACTTCTATATTCAAAACTGGACTTAGGTCAAATTCCCTTTAATTTTGAGAAAACTGATATAGATGAATATTTCAGTTACTGCGTTGAAGAGAGTTATGTCATACTCAAACATTCAAACATAGATATAAAACTTGAAAATCACCTTGATAATTCAAAGTACTTTTTGATAGATAGAGAGCGTTTCAGAAGAGTTATTCTCAACATTCTTGATAATTCAAGAAAATACATGAATAAAGATAGAGGTGAAATAACTATATTTATCAGGGAAAACAATTTAAGTATTATAATAGAAATAAGAGATAATGGTTCTGGAATAGACGAAGAAAATACAAATAAAATATTTGATAGATTCTACAGATCAGATTCTGCAAGAAGCAATGCTAAAGGCAGTGGTCTTGGCCTTGCCATAGCAAAACAGATTGTAGAAGGCCATAAGGGAAAAATATGGGCAAATTCTCATAAAGACCAAGGTACAAGTATAATAATATCTCTTGCTAAAATATAATTACTCTCTAATAATATCTTTTAAATGTAATTGATACTGGAATTCAATAATAATGATTTATCCAAAATCCAGTGGATGTTATTATAGATTATGGCCTCACTGTTACAGTGTCTAGTTGAAATAAACTATAAATATAAATATGTAATGAGGAGCGAACTATGAGAAAAATTTTAATAATTGAAGATGATTTAAGTATAGCAGAACTTCAGAAGGATTATCTTGAACTTAACAATTTTGAAGTTTCTATTTGCAAAGACGGTGTAGATGGATTAAACGTATTAAAAAATGGTGATTTTGACCTATTAATCCTGGATTTAATGCTTCCAGGTCTTGATGGATACAGTATTCTGAGGAGCATAGAGCAGGAAAAAGATATTCCTGTACTTTTAGTTTCTGCTAAAAAAGAAGAAATTGATAAAATTAAAGGTCTCACCTTAGGTGCAGATGATTACATAACAAAACCCTTTAATCCAAGTGAACTGGTGGCCAGGGTTAAATCTCACATAACCAACTATGAAAGAATAAAAAACAAATTTAATAAGCCTGAAAAATCAAATAGGATTGTTATAAGAGGTCTTGAGCTGGATAAGGATTCAAGACAGGTATTCATAAATGGAAATGAAGTGACTCTAGCTCAAAAAGAATTTGACCTGCTTTTGTACATGGCAGAAAATCCAAACAAAGTCTTCAGCAGAGAAGATCTCTTTGAGGCCATATGGGGACTTGATTCTCTTGGAGACAACGCTACCGTTACAGTTCATGTAAGAAGGATAAGAGAAAAAATAGAATCTTCTCCTTCGGACCCTCAATATATAGAGACAGTATGGGGTGCGGGTTACAGACTTAGAGTGTAAGTTAAGTTAAATTAGATTAAAATTGACATTAATCCATAAAAACATTTTACCTATTTTTTTATCCTACTACATTGAAAATTTATTGTTGTTATGTTATACTATCTTATAGTACGTTATGATTATTGTTAACAGATTTAACCTTGAGATGTGCCTTTTGGTACATCTATTTTTTTCATTATACAAAAATGAGAGATAACTGCTGCTACATCTCTTGATAACTTATTTACCCTAAAAAACTTTGTTTATTTTGTTTTTTATTGCTATATAAAGTGCAAGGGAGTGTTACAGTAACCAGTTATAGTTATTAAATAAAATTTAAAATAAGCCTAGAGCATATGCCCTAGGCTTCACTTACACTATTAAGTAATTACAATTAAAGAATAGTTATTTCTTCTGCTTGTAATCCTCTTTGACCTTTTACTTCGTTGTAAGAAACTTTTTGTCCTTCTTCAAGTGATTTATAACCATCTGATTGTATTTGTGAAAAATGTGCAAATGCATCATTTCCATTTTCTCCTGTTATAAATCCAAATCCTTTTTGTCCATTAAACCATTTAACTGTACCTGTCATAATAAGTACCTCCAAAATTTTATTTATCTTAAACTCGTTGCAATAACTACCCAAATAAAATTTCGTTACAAACATACTTATTATATGAGTTACTGAAATATATTGGTTTCAAATTAATTACGATTCATTTAAGGTATGAATTCATTATAACACATAAAATTATAGATAGCAAGTAATTTTTCATTTTTTTATAAATTAAACATTTTTAGTAAATACTAAAAACCTATTTATTTCATATTTATATTTTATCTTCTTGTTCCAGCAAAACTTGGTGGTGTAGGATTAGGTGCATCAAAATACTTGCCTGGTGTTGATAAGTCAAAATATAATTTAGAGTCTTCTGTTACTCCAAAGTCTTTATTTGATCCTTCATCTCTCATTTTGTTTAACGCCTCTCTAAATAGCGCATTGTGTGCTTCTTCGCGATTTAAAAGAAAATCTATTGTATTTCTTACTTCCTTATCATTTATTTGACGATATAGATATTCATACACAACTTTAGCTCTTTGCTCTGAAGCTATATTAGAAAGTATATCTGCTACAATATCACCCGTAACCGTTACATAATCAGCAGTCCATGGAGCTCCTGAAGAATTTATTAAAACCGGAGATAATCCAGAAAGTATATGAGTTTCAATTTCCCCGCTTCCTACAGCTTCATGATTAACTTCATGTCCATTTAATAAATTTATAGTTTCTGCAACTATTTCCATATGACTAAGTTCTTCTGTACCTATGTCAAGAAATAAATCCTTTATTGCTGGATCTTTTATTCTAAAACTTTGGGAAATATACTGCATCGCTGCTTTTAATTCTCCATTTCCACCACCTAGCTGTTCCTGCATAAGTACTGCATATTGTGGATTAGGTCTTTCTACTTTTACTTGTAAATTATTCAATAACTGCTTTTCATGTTTAAACAAATTACACACCTCCAAAATTTAAATACAAGTTTATTATTTGCAGCAGCCTTATATCTATTCATAAATCCTTTATAATTTATCTGTACGTTATGGCTTTAATATAACTTTTATGCAATTATCTAATTTTCTACCAAATAATTTGTAAAATTTTTCACCATCCATATCCACACAATAAACTACTGCATCTGATCCATCATGTATGAAATTTTAAAAATAAACATAACAAGAATTGACTTCTCTATTGGTTTTTAGAACATTTTCATATAAATAATGCCTTTTTTATACAACCATTGATTAATAAAGAAATTTTACTTAAAACCAAAAATTAATTAAATTTATTAATTGAAGCGTAAATGACATACTAAATAGAAAAATATAAGGAAGTAGTACTATAGAATTGCATAAAAAATATAAAATGAAGTATATTAACAATGTTGTACTATTAAAAAATAATAACCATTATAGGAGGATATTTTTATGCAATTAGCATCACATGAATTATATGATTTACATGAATTGATTGTTAGCTGTGTCAATTCTATAACTAATATGGCCATGTTTAAAAATATGGTTCAAGATCAAGAACTGAAAAATATGCTTGAGGCCCATTTTCCGGCTCACATTCAAGATTATAATATGAAGGTTGAATTTATAAAAAATGCTAGTGCTCCTAATGAAAAACTAAATGTACCAGAGTTAAATGTTAAGCTTAATGATTTTACAAAGTCACCAGTAAGCAGTTTTGAGTCAGTCACACCTAATACCAATGTACAAAAAATGAATGATAGAGAAATAGCTACTGCCTATCTTTTAACATTAAAAAGAGCAGGTAGAGAATATGCTTGGAGTGCTATGGAAACTGGTAATCCTGAAATAAGACAATTTCTAAAAGATGCATTTACAATGAGTTGTAATCATGCTTACGACGTATGGCAGTGGATGGTACAAAAGGGATATTATCCTCTATCACCAGCGGCTGAGAATGAGATGAATACTATATCTTCTATATATAATGAAGTTAGACAACTTCAACATGTATAAATTTTAATATATAATAAAGAGGAGTGTGTAACATGGCTAAGAATAATTTCAAAGAAAAATTTCAAGGCATTCCCATTGAAAAACATGATACTGCTGCTTGGGCCAATATTTCAAAGGTAAAACCTGTTACAAATGTATCTATTCCCAATGAACAGGAAACCAGAAATGCAAAGGATTGGGTAGACGCTAATCAAAAATAAATTTTAATACCATAATCTATAATAATAAAGAATAATCTGTCTCACATGTATTTATCCATGGTGAGACAGATTTTTAACCATCTTACTATTAATAACAATTATCAAAATTCTATTTTAATAATAAGTAAGGCTATTTCTAAATTTAATAAATATTCATTCCTCTTCAAACACAGCTCCTTCTTTTATTTTTAACTAAATTGTTGATTTGCTAATCTCTTGTAACTCTCATATCTTTCCTTAGCATTTTTCTCTGCCAAATCAAACATTTTATCAGCAACTTCTGGGAGCATGGCTCTTAGTGCTGTATATCTTACTTCACCATTTATAAAATTCTTAAATTCTCCAGTTGGTTCTTTAGATTCAAGCACAAATGGATTCTTTCCCTCTTCTTTTAATAAAGGACTAAATCTGTATAGATGCCAATATCCAGTATTAACTGCCTTTTTCTGCTCCATTATACTTGTTCCCATACCAGATCTTATACCATGACTTATACAAGGTGCATATGCGATTATAAGTGATGGTCCATCATAGCTTTCAGCCTCAGTTATTGCTTTAATTGTCTGATTCATATTGGCTCCCATTGCAATTTGTGCCACATATACATACCCATAGCTCATAGCCATCATACCTAAGTCTTTTTTCCTCGTCTTTTTCCCGGCAGCAGCAAATTTAGCTGTGGCACCAGTTGGAGTTGATTTAGATGACTGTCCACCGGTATTTGAATATATTTCAGTATCCAATACAAATATATTCACATCATCACCTGTTGAAATTACTTGATCTAATCCACCAAAGCCTATATCATATGCCCAGCCATCTCCGCCTATTATCCACTGTGATTTTTTAATTAGAAAGTCCTTCTTTTCCAATATTTCATCAACTATTTTATTTTTTCCGATGCCTATAGAATTTATAACCTGCAACAACTTTCCACTGGCCTCTTTAGAGCCTTCACCAGAGTTAAAATTATCAAGCCACTCTTTAAAGGAATCTTTTACTTCATCACTAAGATCTGATTGCATTCCCTGTTTCATAAGATCGGCAAGTTTTTCTCTAATTGCTCTTACTCCAAGATACATGCCATAGCCGTATTCTGCATTGTCTTCAAACAGTGAATTTCCCCAGGAAGGTCCTTTTCCATCTGTGTTTGTAGTATATGGTATAGATGGTGCACTAGCACCCCAAATAGATGAGCAACCTGTGGCATTAGCTATCATCATTCTATCTCCATAAAGCTGAGTAAGAAGTCTAATATATGGAGTTTCGCCACACCCCGGACAAGCTCCATTGAATTCAAGTAGCGGTCTTCTAAACTGACTTCCCTTAACTGTTTTAGGATCCATAACATCCTTTTTCTCTTGAACGCTCATAGCAAATTCCCAATTTTCGCTTTCCATTTCAATTTCATGATCAGCAGGTTTCATTATTAAAGCTTTTCCTGGTGCAGGACAAACATCTGCACAATTTCCACATCCAGTACAATCCAGTGGACTTATCTGAATCTTGAAATGCATTCCTTCAAGTCCCTTACCAACAGGTTTTTTAGTTTTAAAGGTATCCGGTGCTTTTTCCAATTCATCATCATTCAATAAAAATGATCTCACTGTGGCATGGGGACAGATATATGCACATTGATTACATTGAATGCATTTATCAATCTGCCATTCAGGTACCATTACAGCAATACCTCTCTTTTCATAGGAAGCAGTTCCTAGAGGAAATCTACCGTCTTCCATACCGCTAAATGCACTTACTGGCAGTTCATCTCCTTTATGTTTAGCCATAGGCAATTGTATTTTCTTAGTAAAATCCGGTAATTCTTTAATAGGTAACTTTTTCTCCTCTGCATTTGCCCATGAAGATGGAACATTAACCTTTACCAAGGCATCTATACCTTGATCTATTGCTGCCTTATTCATATCCACAATCTTTTGACCTTTTTTCCCATAAGTCTTTTCCACTGATGCCTTCAGAAGACTTAAAGCTTCATCTACTGGTACTACATTAGCAAGTTTAAAGAAAGCAGCCTGCATAATCATATTTATTCTTCCACCAAGACCTATTTTTGAGGCAATTGAAATAGCATCTATAGTATAGAAATTTATATTATTTTCAGCAATGTATCTTCTAATTGGCGCAGGTATTTTATCTGTAAGCTCTTCCCCACTCCATGGACAATTTAATACAAATGCACCACTTTTCTTTAATCCAAGTAACAAATCATAATTATAAATGAAGGATTTATTATGACATGCAATATAATCTGCATTGTAAACTAAGTATGGAGATTTTATTGGCTTCTTACCAAATCTTAAATGTGAAATTGTAGTACCACCAGATTTTTTACTGTCATAGGAAAAATATGCCTGAGCATAGAGGCCAGTATTATCTCCTATTATTTTAATGGCAGTTTTATTAGCACCAACTGTGCCATCTGATCCAAGTCCCCAAAATTTACAGTTTATTGTTCCTTCTGGAGTTGTGTCTATTATCTCTCCTTCTGGTAAAGATGTATTAGTAACATCATCTACGATGCCTATTGTAAATTTATCCTTTGGATTATCACTTTTTAAATTATTGAATACGGATAGAATTTGAGAAGGACGAGTATCCTTTGAACCAAGTCCATATCTTCCGCCAATTATTATTGGTTTTTCAGCACTATTGTTGAATAGATGAACAACATCTAAGTATAGAGGTTCTGCAAGGGAACCTGGTTCCTTTGTTCTATCAAGAACTGCAATTTTTTTAACTGTCTTTGGAAACACATTGAAGAAATACTTGCTGGAAAAAGGTCTGTAAAGATGTACTTTTATTACTCCTACCTTTTCTCCCTTATTTCTCAAATAGTCTATAGATTCATCTATAGTATCACAAACTGAACCCATAGCTATTATTATATTTTCCGCATCAGGTGCACCATAATAATCAAATGGATGATATTCTCTTCCAGTTATATTTTTTATTTCCTTCATATAGTTTTCTACTATATCTGGAACTGCATCATAAAACTTATTTGAAGCTTCTCTTCCCTGAAAATATATATCAGGATTTTGTGCTGTACCTCTAACAACTGGATGCTCAGGATTTAATGCCTTATCTCTAAATTCTTTAATAGAATTATAATCCACTAAATTTTTTAAATCTTCATAATCAATTATTTCTATTTTTTGATATTCATGAGATGTTCTGAATCCATCAAAGAAATGTAAAAATGGTACTTTTGATTTTATAGTGCTCAAATGTGAAATACATCCAAGGTCCATAGCCTCCTGGACACTGCTGGAAGCCAGTAGTGCAAAACCGGTTTGCCTGCAAGCCATAACATCCTGATGATCTCCAAAAATTGATAATGCATGTGTGGCAATTGCTCTTGCACTTACATGAAATACTGTTGGAAGCTGCTCACCAGCTATTTTATACATGTTTGGTATCATCAGAAGTAATCCCTGTGATGCCGTATATGTAGTAGTTAAAGCTCCAGCTGCTAATGATCCATGTACGGAACCTGCTGCTCCTGCTTCAGATTGCATCTCTACAACATTAACAGCCTGATCAAAAATATTCTTTTTATCATGAGCAGACCATTCATCAACACTCTCTGCCATTGGTGTAGATGGTGTTATGGGATATATTGCTGCCACTTCTGTAAATGCATAAGAAGCATAAGCAGCAGCCTCATTCCCATCCATAGTTTTCATAATCTTTGCCATAAAAATAATCTCCTTTTCCTATAATAAATAGATGAAATAGTATTGTTACTTATTTATTATTTTCCTTTGGAGGATTATCATACATAAAACGAGATTATAGATATAATTATTTAAAATTTAACCTGTACACTATGATTTTAATACAATTTTTATATAATTATCCAGTTTTTGATCAAATAATTTGTAAGCTTTCTCACCATCTGAAAGGGACATTCTGTGGGTTATTATATTATTATATCTATGGCATCAAATTTATTCTTTTTTATTAGATCTAAAATAGGATCTATATAAGAATCTGCAGGACATTGACCCATTTTTAATGTTATATTTCTTGAGAAAAAATCTCCAAATGAAAAATTATTATACCTAGCACCGTAAACTCCTACCACAGATACTGTTCCGCCTTTACGAACAGCTTGAGATGCAATTTCAATGGCAGACTTTGAACCTCCCTGTAGTTTGAGGATAGTTTCTAAAGTTTCTATTTCAAATACAACAAAACCCAAAATTAGCTATGTATCACATAAACTATTTTGGATTAAGTTGTTTTAATAAAAAAGAAACTCTTTGCTTTTTTCTAATAACAATGCACTATTATAATTCTATTGAAATATTATTTTAATAGAATTATGTTTTTGAAATACTTCAAGGAGCATTTGTATATTATATGGGCAATCCATAATACAGCAATTCCTGCCATTATATCATAGGATAGATTCAATAAAAATAAATGTTTTCCAAAATCCCCATGTCCTGAGCCTAGAACCGGTAATACTAATTGTGAAGCACCTGATGCTAGTATAAATAAAAGCATAAGTACTAAAAGTCTTGTGGTCCTATCCTTATATTTTATAAAATAAAATATTGATATTAACAAATACAATATTGAAAATCCAATGAATACATAGATATTACGATGAAGCTTTGGAAATTTTTCTATGAGATAAACTCTTATACCATTTACAACCTTATTGGAATCATATTGATTTTTAATAAAGCTTCCCTTTTTTATATTTGAAAAGGCATAGGCATTATTAGCTGAATCAACAATCTTTTCCCACAACCTATCCGGATGATTAATATAAAATACCAATATTTTCCCAAAGGATATATTAGGATAAAAATCGTCTATCATTTCCTTTCCCAAAGGATCCTGTTCCCCTTTTCTATCATAGAAGGAATGTCCGTAGAATACCATAAATTTTTTATCTATACCAATCTCCTGTAAATCCCTTTCAGGTGTAGGAGAATCCCTAAGCACTCCTAAAAAAACAGATTGATATAAATTATTTCTATTCATGGTATCAGATAGAGAGAAATATCCTATGCCGCATATTGAAATAACTATTAAAGTGCCTATAATAATACTTATCCTTATTTTCTTTTGTTTATAATAAACAAATAATCCAGCATATATGATCAGCATAAATACAAGCAAAGGTATATTCTGAGATTTTGCAGTTAAAAATCCACAGGAAGCTAAGAAGAAATATATAAAATGTCTTATCTCTGGCTTTTCTCTTGTTATGAGATACAAGTACGTACCTATGTTCAAAAATAAAAATATAATTGTCCCCGCTTCTCCAAAGAAAGAATTGAAATAAGTTATGTAACAGGTACTGGTAAAAAATACAATAAAAAAGGCACCACAGATAATTTTAAGTATGGAATTAAATCTTTTAAAGCTCACTATAAGAAATATCCCAATTAAAAATATTGCACAATATACAAAAGCTAAATATCTTATATCAAAAAGATTGCTGCTAAAACCATGGATTACTAAAAAAATAAAAACCGATATTTTAAGCAATATAGTACTTGAAACCCAGTTGATATACACAGGCACAAACAGCAATGGATTTGGATTTGACATTAAAAATTTATTATGGAAATATCCATCATAAATCTTTTTATATTCATTATGTATATTCTTTAGTCCTCCATACCTCATAAATCTTTCAAAATCACCATTATCACATTTTCCCACTATAGGATAAACAAATAGAGTGTTTATTAGTATAATTGCTATAATCACCAATATAATAGTTTCTATTAGATAATTATCTTTAATGTATTTAATCTTTTCTAGTATTCTTAACATAAAAAATTCTCCTGATATTATTATATTTAATTATATGGATAAGTTAAATAATTAACTTTTATATATTATATTTTCTTTATTTTCAAAACATCTTTATTATAATATTCCAAGTATAAAATTACTCATATTATTTTATTATGATAATTTTACTATATAACCCCTATACTTTTCTATGGAAAATATCAATAAATTGTTAAGTGTTGTTAACAATTTAACAACACTTTATTGTTAAATTGTTAACTAATACATTAAAAATAATTATTTTTAATGTATAATATATTTATATAATGATACATTATTACCAAATTAAGTATAAATATCACTTGTATTTCTAATCAGCATATGTTAAACTTAATATGTTATTAGTTAGAAATTTCTAACCAATAACATATTAACTATTTTACAATAGGTCTATCTATAATAGATTTAACCTGACTAACTTGGCGTAAGTCTCCCACGCACTCTGTACAGCCCTCACACAAAATCGAAGATTTTGGTTCTCTGCTTGCACTCTGTGAAAGCGATTCACACAAAATCGAAGATTTTGGTTCTCTGCTTTTCTTCAAGTGGAAGCTCTACACCAAGTAAGCCATGCATTTGAAGTTCTAAAATTCAGATGGGGTAAAAGAATCACCACCTGAATTAAGAACTTGCTTCAATTGAAGATCTACATATTACATATATTGTAGGAGGATTATTTTATGGACAAACTTACTTTTACTATGGAAAATTATCTTGAAGCTGTATATGAATTATCCAATGGGAATCAAGGCACTAGATTAACAGACATTGCCATTAAAATGGATGTGACCAAAGCTACGGCTAATACAGCCATGTCAGTACTTTCTGAAAAAAAACTTATTACTAATGAAAAGTATCATAAAATTTACCTTACTGAAGAAGGTCTAAAACTGGCAAAAATCATTTCAGAAAAACATCAAGTTATTCAAAAATTTTTTACTGAAGTTCTAAACATCGATAATACTATTGCGAACACTGATGCCTGTGCTATTGAACACGTAATCAGTAATTATTCCATTACTGCTATGAATAATTTTTTAAATAATGTTTGGATAAAAAATTCTTTGAACAAATAACATTTTACCACTAATTTAGTGGTAATTTGATTTTAACTTATATAATTACTCATCAAATAATTTATATACTATCTTTTTACACTAATTTTATAATTACCTATAAAATTGTTATAGACCACCAAAATCATATATTCTCCTGCCCTATTTAATAATATCTGTTTTGAATCATTTTTATTTGGCTGAAAATCCTCTACTATATTTCCATCTTTATCAATTAACTGTAATTTTAAAATCCCCTCTTTAACAGAAGACTCGTAGGTAAGATTAACCTTCTCATCATTCTTTCCATTAAAAAACACCTGTGATTTATTGCTTTCCTTAGTGGTAATGTTATTCTTTATAGATGCTAAAGGAGAATAACCTGTTATAAATAAGCTAAGTATACATATTATAATTGCAATGTTTATGGCCCTATTATTTTTCATCAATTACCTCCAGACTATGTAATTTATCTGTTTTTATCCATTGTTTCCCTCTAATGTATTATAATTTTATTTTATACCATTATTATTAAAAATTGCGAAATTAATTATTAAGATTTCCTTAAGAAAATATATAAAATAGAAATCCATTTAGCACTATAAAACATTATTGTCATAGTTAAATAATACACTCTTTTTTTAATAAAATCAACTATATTGGAAAAATTACATTTTAATAGCTATTTATCCGATAACTAGTTGCTGTATAATAGATAAAAAAATTGTCCTGCAATAAATTATATCCTGCAGGACAGCCATATCTTCAATACTCCTAGCTGGTCATGAGTAAATCTTTTCTCTCAATACTTCCAGCTAGAACTTCAAATTGTCTTTCTATTCTCTTAATCAAATCTTTGTCCTTCTCCTCATCAAGGCACTTATACGGTTTCCCATTATAGTTTCCCTGATAAGTAAGCACGGCTTTTATGGACTTCTCTTTTTCGTATACCTTTCTGATAACTTCACATTCTTTATCCTTTGGATTAACAGCTAAAATAGAATAAAGTAATCCTGCCGCAACACCAAACTCAAGCATAGGAGTAGACACGCCATTTTTGTGGGCTAAGTCAATAGTTCCCATTACACGCTCACCACTTTTCAATTTTCTAAGAGGATCACGACCAACACGTACACAAGGATCTTTAAAAGAATATCTGCATCTCTTAATAAATTTAGCTATAAAGCTGTCTACATATTCTGTTAATTCTTTATTGTTTTTTACAATAGCTGGTTTTATTTCTTTGCTCATAACTTTTTTAACTAGAGAAATTACCTGTTCATCTCCCATTCCCTGACCAATAGTCTTATATCCTAAAAGACTTGAATACCAGGCAATAATAGCATGAGTTCCATTAGATAACTTATTTTTTACATCCTGCATTTCAGCTATATTATCCACAGTTTTAATCTGCCTCATTCTCTCTAAAATAAGACTTCCCTTACTTGCATACAGCAGCATATCAGCTTCACTATTAAATACAGTAATATTCAGCTTGGATAATTCATGAGCAATTTCAGATACATTATACAGTTTTTTAGAAATATTACTTATTAAGGAGTCGCTTGTATTTACATCTGCTGCTTTTTTATTTCTGTTTCTATCCATATTCTCATTTGAAGGAATACCTAAAATAGAACTAATATCAATATCCTTTTTCAAAATGTTTCCTTCAACAGTTTTTAAATTCATTTTTACTTGTTTTAGTATAGTTTGTTCCTTTATCTTAGATACCATCCTATTTACAACTGTTTCTGTAAATAAAGCTTTTTCTATAATCTCTTTAGCTTTTTCTTCTCCAATAAACTTTTTCAATGACTTCTCTACATTATCTTTTACATATAATCCTCCACCTATTTTATTTAGTATTACGAGGATTGTTATATATTTACCATTGTTGTTGTATCTTTCTATAAGTCCCTTTGCAATAATATCTGCTTCTTTTTTGATAGCTCCTTCTGGAAGACTAAGCCCGATTATTTCCGACTGAGAATACATCTTCTTCATGGCTTCTTCATCTGAGGTATTTATCAACCTCACATTAGTAATTGTCTGATCAAAGGCCAAACTTTCATAATGAACATTAAATTTTCCAAAGGCATTTATAAGTTCTATGAGATTTGAATTTCTTGTAGCTCCAATTATTTCAGCTGGTCTTGTATATCCATCCCAATGTGAAAAAATTTGTGTCAAATACCCTCCTCCAATAGCACCAAAACCATGAATTCCAACTTTCATATGGTTTAATCTTTTTGGGAAATGCTCATTTAATTTTGGCGGTGTAGGCATTTTAGCAGTATATTTTATCAAATCTTCTAAAAATTCCAACATATTGTCATAAGCTTTAAATGCACGAGCTTTAATTTCTTCTTTTGGTTCTTTCATGTCCTTTATAAATATAGGCATTGAAGCAGAATCTGCTGCTGCAAGAAGTCCATTTTGAGAATCCTCAAATATTAAACAATTTGAAGGTTCACAATTTAATTCACCAGCTGCCTTCAAGAATATTTCAGGATTAGGTTTACCCTTTTCAACCTCATCTCCACATACAATAATATCAAAATAACCTATTATATTAGCACGCATAAGATATTCTTCTGTTATAACTCTTCTGCTTGAAGTAGCTACTGCCAGCAATACGCCATTTCTCTTCAGCCTCTCTAAAACATCTATGAGACCTTCCTTAATGGGGACTCCATTTTTTCTAACATATTGCAGTTCAAGCTCGTCTGCTTTTTTACGAATTTCCTTATAGGGATAATCTTTCCCATATCTCTCTTTAGCAAGAGCTTCTGAAGACTTTGCACTAAGTCCTAGGGAATCTATTAATATCTGATCATCAATGCTTTCCCCATAAAGCATTTTAGATGCATCTTTTAACATTTTCATTCTAAGTCTTTCTGTATCAAACATAGTTCCATCCATATCAAAAATAGCCGCATTTACTTTTTTATTTTCAAAAATCATACTTTCCCCTCCAATTATATTTTATATTTATCAATTTTCATCTGTTATTTTCTATTTTTTTATTTATATTTTGTCTTTGAATTCTTAAATGATTTTGTACAATGATCTTCTATTAAAAAAACTATTTGTACAAACTAGAAAATGTATTTATAAGATCAGGTCAATTATTGATTACATATTTAATTGAAAACTTATAGCCAACTAAATAGTATAAATATGTTATGGTGCTTTCAACTGACAACCCTATTATATTATGCAAGTTGTTAGTTGTCAAATGGATACTTAAAATGTAAATGTATTCAAAATGAAAAAATTAAAAAAATTTTCAGACTTTTATTTACAAATTTCCTCTTAACTCTATGCAATATTTTTTATTTATTCTTGACCTATTTTCATATGTATAAACCATTGACAGCTCTTATATTTCAAAGATTACTGAGGATGAAAATCTTTTAAAAACTTTTTCGTAAAATTTTCATCTGCAAATTCTTTTATTATTTAAATAAATTTTTTTATTTAAATAAGCCTATTTCTTATTAATTTTTATTCATATACAAGATATTAATTAAATAATAAGAAATATTATTACAAATACAAACATACAATAGCATCAATGAAACTTAATGCACTATTATAAAATATAAAAAATTATAAAATAAATATAACTTTTTAATAATAATTACTTGACATCATCGCCAAAAAGTTATATATTGAATGTATACTAAATTTGTATACATTAATAAAATAAATTTAATAATAGTTAATTCACTAATCATTTTGTCATATACGTAATCTATCGCAGCAAACATAATTAAAAATTATTTATTTAAATGAATTTTTTATAATTTAAAGTATACCAAAATGGTATATTATCAAAAGGGGGATTTTATTATGTCAATATGTGAAAATTGCACAACATGCCAATCAGCAGATAAAGTACTAGAGGGTTTTATAGGCTCTATGAATATGGAGACTTCTCATCACAGAGTAGAAAGCCAAAAGACAAAATGTGGGTTTGGTACCCAGGGCGTCTGCTGCAAATTATGTGCCAATGGTCCTTGCAGAATAACTCCAAAATCACCAAGAGGTGTCTGCGGAGCTAATGCAGATACAATAGTAGCAAGAAACTTTTTAAGAGCTGTGGCTTCCGGTTCTGCTTGCTACCTTCACGTTATTGAAAACACTGCTTTAAATTTAAAATCTATAGGAGAAACCAAAGGCACTATAAAAGGAGTTAATGCTCTAAACAGAGTAGCTTCAATTTTAAATATAGAAGAAAGTGACATACATAAGAAGGCCGTATTAGTAGCTGAATCAGTTCTAAAAGATATATACAAACCTAGATATGAAAAAATGGAAATTGTAGAAAAGATGGCGTATAAGCCAAGAGTTGAAAACTGGAAAAAACTAAATATAATGCCTGGTGGAGCTAAATCAGAAGTGTTTGATGCTATAGTTAAAACTTCTACCAACTTAAACAGTGATCCAGTAGACATGCTACTAAACTGCTTAAATCTTGGAATATCTACAGGACTTTATGGTCTTACATTAACAAACCTGCTTAACGATGTTATGCTTGGAGAACCTGTAATAAGGCCGGCTAAAGTAGGTTTTAAAGTAGTAGATACTGATTATATAAATATAATGGTTACAGGACATCAGCACTCCACTATATCCCATTTACAAGATATATTAAATAATGAAGAAGTAGCAGCAAAGGCTAAAGTAGCTGGTGCAAAAGGCTTTAAACTTGTAGGATGTACCTGTGTAGGTCAAGATCTTCAATTAAGAGGAGAACACTATAAGGATGTATTCTCAGGCCATGCTGGAAATAACTTTACCAGTGAAGCATTAATTGCCACTGGCGGAGTAGATATAATAGTTTCAGAATTTAACTGCACACTTCCAGGTATCGAACCTATTGTAGATGAATTTATGGTTAAAATGATTTGTCTTGATGATGTGGCAAAGAAGGCAAATGCTGAATATAAGCCATATTCCTTTGAAAATAGAGAAGAAATAAGTGATTATATTATAGATGAAGCTGTTAAGAGCTACAGCGCTAGAAGAGATAAAGTCACTATTAATATACCAATGGATCATGGCTATGATGATGTAATAACTGGTGTCAGTGAAGAATCTCTTAAAAATTTCCTTGGAGGAACTTGGAAACCTCTTGTAGATTTAATTGCTTCAGGGAAAATTAAAGGTGTAGCTGGCGTGGTTGGATGCTCAAACCTTACTGCTAAAGGTCACGATATATTCACTGTGGAACTTACAAAAGAACTCATAAAAAGAGATATAATAGTTCTTTCAGCTGGATGCTCCAGCGGCGGACTTGAAAATGTAGGCTTAATGTCACCATCTGCTGCAGAACTGGCAGGAGAAAATTTAAAAGAAGTATGCAAAAGCCTTGGAATACCTCCTGTATTAAATTTTGGACCATGTCTTGCTATAGGAAGACTTGAATTAGTGGCAACAGAGCTTGCTGCATACCTTGGAATAGATATTCCACAGCTGCCGCTAGTACTATCTGCACCACAATGGCTTGAAGAACAAGCTTTAGCTGATGGAGCTTTCGGTCTGGCCCTTGGACTGCCTCTTCACCTTGCAATACCACCATTTATAACAGGAAGTAAAGTAGTAACCAAAGTTCTTACAGAAGATCTTGAAGGCTTAACTGGCGGAAAACTTATACTTGAAGATGATGTAGTAAAAGCAGCTGATAAGCTTGAAGAGATTGTACTAAACAGAAGAAAATCATTAGGACTATAGATAGATAATCTATAAATGTGGAATAATATATGGAGCAATTCTCCTTGGAGATATCTCCTACTGCGGAGTACTGCAGCAAATTATAAAGAATAAGAGAAATATATCTAATATAAACAAAAATATCTTCAAAATAGATTATTCTGATTTTTTCAGTATACAGCCAGATGGTAGTTTTCAATATAAGGCCGTATAACTTTGAAAGGCTGCCCTAAAATTTTAGGGCAGTTTTTTATTTATATCCTTCAAAAAATCAAAACAGCAACTACCTATATATTAATATAAACTAATTGCTGATTAAGTAACTCCTAATTCATTAGAACAATTTCATTCTAATTATTTTTTATATCTATTTTAACCCTAACATCCTGCTTAACAACTTATCTTTTGTGACTATGGCTCCTTTTGGACAAAGTTCTTGACAGCAGAAGCAGCGTATACAATTGCTATATTTCCATTTTGGTATTACCTTATTATTATGTTTTACAAAGGATATTACTTTAGATTTTTCTGGACAGACCTCACCGCATCTCTTACAGCCTATACATTTTTCTTCTATTAGAACTGGATTAGGTGCAGTAAGTGAAGCAACAAAATTATTTAGTGACGGACTTATAAAATTAATTACCTTAGCACTTCGTGAGAGCTTAAAGTCTTTACATTTCATGTGCTGAACTTTTTCTCCCAGAATCTCTATTTCTTCTGGAATTACAGTTCCCCATTTTGTATCATGAGCAACTTTTAAAACGGGTATAGCTGATACATTATCATAACCAATTAGACTTACCGCTGTAGAATCAACGGCTGTAAGAGATTTACCCATAATTATGGTATCCATTTTTTTAGGTGTTCCATTCCTTGGACCATTCCCCTCCATAGCAATTATACCATCAAGAATTGCAAAGCTGGTTTTCACAACAGAATTTAGGTCTAAAAGCATTTTACTAAAGTTAACTGCATCTGGTAGTTTTGTATGCCATGCTGCCTTTTGAGAACCAGGTATACATCCAAATTGATTCTTAACTGCTCCAGTATAATACATCATGGCATGAGTTTTAAGCTTAGGCAGAGTTATAACCACATCTGCTTCATAAGGTGCTCTAGCAATATTCCAAAACTTATACATTAACGGATTTTCCAGTTCCACATGTACCTCATCATTAAAATCAACAAACTTAACTCCATATCTATTGGCAACTTCCATTAGTCCAGACTTTTCAGCAGCTTTTCTCGTATCCGCCGAACCTGGAGAGTCGCCGAATGTTATATTATTACTGTATTCCTTAACTATCCTTACAACAGCTTCAAACATTGCATAATGTGTTATAACAGGAGAACCTTTTTCAACTATGCTTAGCAAATTGGGTTTTAATAATACTGTACTATTTTCTGGTATGAGACTTCTCAGAAAAGAGCTTCCTCCCAAAAGTTCAAAACCTTCTCTAAGCTTTTTTTCAATATTATCCACATCATAATCTGTACATTTTAACAAAGCAACCTTTTCCATAACGTACTTGCTCCTTACTTAGTCCTTTTTCCATATCTTCTATGACATAATTTATTAGAATAAAGCTATATTCTAATATAAAATTTAAAATTATAATTGAAATCTATATATTTGTAATCATACTATGTTTTAAAATCAAATATTTGTGATATAATATAAATAGAAAAGCTGTTATGGCTTTAAAAGTTATTGGTTATTTGGGTTAAGTAAAAGGTGCTCTCGCAAAGCGCCCTTTTACTTTTTTTGAGTATCTTCTATGTCAATAATCACTTCATTATCAACTAAAGTTTTAGCTCTAGTCTTTAATTTAAGTGATGCTTTATCTTTTAAATAGGCAAGTATAGCAAATATACCTGTTACACCTAAAACTAAAGCAACTATAGTAATACATACTATAGCAGTAATAACAATTTCATCACTCATTCAGCCACCTCCTCTGTTGTCTTTCCATAACAGCTTTTCTTTGGAGAGATAAATAATCTAGAAGGTGGCAACCTAAATACATATTTATCTTCTGGAAATATTATAGCATATAAAAATATACATATATACATATCTTTTCACCTGACTAACTTGGCGTAAGTCTTCTACGCACTCTATACAGCGATTCACACAAAATCAAAAAAAGATTTTGGTTCTCTGCTTTTATTCAAGTGGAAGTTCGACGCCAAGTAAGCCATGTATTTGCAGTTCTAAAATTCAGATGGGGTAAAAGAATCTCCACCTGAATCAAGAACTTGCTTCAATTTGTCTTTTTAAACATATTACAATATGATTTTCATAACAAAAAATAAAACCAGCAATTAGCTATATTATTAATATAAACTAATTGCTGGTTAAGCAACTCCTAATTCATTAAAATAATCTGATTCTATTTGAATATTCATCACCCTATTTCCCGTTATTTTTATAATGTGTATTACACTATAAATTTTAACTTCTGTAAATATTTAATCATATCTATTTACCTTTGCTATTCACAAGATTTCTACTATTAGATTTTTTAAAATTCACTAATACTCTAACACCATCTTATTAAAGTTTTAGTTTTTCTTTATGAATTAGGGTTGCTCCATACAATATAAAGAAGTTTTTCTCTAACAATAAGCTTTATGCCTTAATTAAAGCTTTTAAGCTTTAATCTACACTGCTCATTTTTAGATTAAGATTTTTAAATTTCAGTAGAATTAACATCCTTCTGTTATTTAAAATCTTTTTGTATCTTCTTTATGTCTTTATTATAATGTAAACGTTTGTATTTGTCAATAGTTTTTATAACTTTAATTTTCAACTTATGAAAATGTATTAGTGATAAATGACTAATCTTCTGTATAAGGAACAATATGACGATAAGGTACAGGAGATTTAAGTACTACAGATGTGTTAACATTACCATAGGGCAATAATCTATCTATAAGTAAACTCATACTCTCCATATTATTTACAGCAGCCTTAATAAAATAATTAATATGTCCAGTTACTCTGTGGCACTCTAAAATATCCTGATCTTCTCTAATCATATCCTCAAATATTTCCGGAGATACCTTTAAAGAACTTAATTCAATAAATAGTATAGTATTTCTTCCAATTGCCTTTAAAGATATTCTCGTAGTAAATTCTTCAATTATTCCCCTCTCCTGCAGCCTTATAATTCTTTCCGCAATACTTGGCCTGCTAAGTGCTAACCTCTTTGATAGCTCACTTATGGTTATTCGTGAATTTTCCTGTAAAATTTTTATCAAATCAATATCTAATTTATCCATTTAACCTCCTCTTTCAAAATGAAGTTATTTAAAACTATATTTATTCAAAATGTAGATATATACAATATAATTTATTCATTATTTAATGTAAATTAATTTATATATATTATATCATTAATTTATCTAAAACAAAGATCTCTGTTTATCTACATATTAATGAGTAAGCAAATTGTGTTATTAACATTAAGGCATATTCAAATAAATAACAAGTCAGTATGCTAGCCTATTTTGAATCTTACTGCGTCAGCAGAACCCTCAGATAGCCTACTATCCTGGTCACCTGCTTCCTTGTTAGATTCAAAATATTCGTGGCATCTTTGACTTACTATTTATTTTCACATGCCTAATTATACTAGAGGGAGATGATTTTAAGTGAGTGCCATAATTAGCTCTCCTATTTTTTCTGTTATGATTTCATTAATGGCTTTTGAAATAGGCTGTATTGTATACAAGAAGACTAAATTTCCATTATTTAATCCTATAATTATTGCGATAGTATTGGTAATAATTATAATCAAATTACTAAATATAAGCCTTGATACGTATAATAAAGGTGGAAATTTAATTAGCTTCTTTTTGACTCCAGCTACAGTTATATTAGCCGTACCACTATATAAAAAATTGCAGCTCCTAAAGAAGAATTTAGTCCCAATAATAGTAGGAATAGCTGCAGGATCTTTAAGTGGAATGTGCAGTATAATATTATTATGTCACCTATTCCTTCTTCCAAAACAATTAACTCTATCTATTATACCAAAATCCGTAACGGTACCAATAGCTGTAGATGTTTCAAAGCAAATCGGAGGAATATCTACAATAACAATTGCCGCTATTATAGTCAGTGGAACTATTACCATTGTGGTATATCCACTAGTGTTTAAGATTTTAAAAATTAAAGATCCTATAGCAAAGGGAGTTGCCCTTGGTACAACTGCCAATGCAGTTGGAACTTCAAAAGCCATAGAAATGGGTGAAGTAGAAGGTGCCATGAGTGGTTTATCTATCGGCCTTGCAGGTATGTTTATTGTAATATTTGCACCTATAGTAACAAAAATATTTAGTGTTCTTATAAAATAGTTACTAATAAACAGAATTCTTGCACCAGATAAAATTTTTGCTTATAATACACAATGCTTAAAAGTCATGGTATAAATAATACTATTATATGATTGCAATATAATGCTATTATCGCCAATATTGATCTATCAATCTACAGTGCAAAAAATCAAACCACCAATTAGCTATATATTAAATATAAACTAATTGGTGGTTAAGCAACTCCTAACTCATTGAAACAATCCGATTCTATTTGAATATCCATCACCCTTTTTTAGTTATTTTTTTATAATGTGTATTACACTATAAAAATCTACTATTTTTAAATTTCTCTAAATACAATCTTCTTCAATATACTATATTGATTAATAACTAGCCAATATACATATCTTTACAATTATATTTACTTCTTTTTTAACATTTGTAAATATAATTTTATAGTACACATGAAATCAGATTCTCAGTATCTGTATTCTGTGTTTTCTATAAATTAATACTACTAAATGTTTTTAGTTTTTCTGAACATTCTCTTAAATCGAACGTTCATGGCATTTTCAGTAATCCTCTTACAGTTTACATCTGCAAATATTTAACAATATCCACTTTTGTTTACTTAAGGTATATTCAAATAAATAAATCGTCATCATACTACTTCACATTCTGTATCATACTTCACCAATAGAACCCTTTGATAACTCACTATCTATTTTCTATTTCCCTATATGATCCAAAATAACACAGTATATTTTGACTTAATATCCATTTTTCCATACCTGATAAGTTTTTTACTGTTAATGCTTTTAACCTTATTACTAAATCTTTGCAATTCTTTGTTACCTTCAATACCCTTACTTTATGAGTTAGGGTTGCTATAAAAAAGTTTTTAATCTTCTTTATGTCTTTATTATAATGTAAACGTTTGTATTTGTCAATATTTTTTAATAATTTTTATTTAAATCTATTTTTATATATTTTTCTCATAACATAACCAAGATATACTGTAAAAGCTGATAACAGAACTATACCTAAAGTAAATTGTAATATACCACTTGTAGATAGATTTGAAAATTTCATTATAAAAGCTGTAATTAATACTATAGAAATTATTAAAAACATTATAAAAGATACTGAAACAGCATAAACTACCTGTTTGTTTCTTCTTTCTAAACTTTCAATATTTGTAAAAGACTCAGGCCTTTTATCAGTATATTCCTTTCTCCATATAAAACAACTTGCCATTTGCCCAACAAGTTCCCATCCAAACTGTTCATATGTGGATTTATACTCTTTTTTAGGAAATGCTTGCAAATCGTAAACATAACGATATTTTTTAGGCTCTGAACGATGAAAAGTCATAGCTACTGAACTCCACTGACTTATATGATCGATATTCCACCCCTGAAGAGCTAATTGCTCAAGCCAATTTTCATAGTCAACAGGAACAACATTTATAAATACAGATAACCAGACTGTCTTTGTATTCTTCATAATAATCCCTCCACAGTATGATATATTTCTTCAATACGGCGTACTTCTTCTAAGAGGATTTGTTTGCCGATATCAGTTATTACATAAATCTTTTTTCTGTCTATTTCTTTTACTTGTATAATTAATGCATCACTTTCAAGCTTTCCTAAGCTTTGATAAATTGTACCTGCACCTAAAGTAATACGTTCTTTTGTCAATTTCTTTACATGCTGCATAATTGCATATCCGTGTCGTTCTTCTTGTAAAGAAAAAAGAATATAAAACATGGTTTCACTCATAGGAATATAACGCTTGCGTATCTTTTCAATATTCACATATCCACCTCCATATATCACAAGAAACTATATCACAATATGATATAGTTATAATACATCACATTGTGATATATGTCAATAATTTTGGATAAAAAATAGGGCAGTTTAAATACTGTCCTAAATACACGATTATAGGTAAAATACATATATTGATTTTACCTATAACTCTAAAATAAAGTGCTTTATCTTATAATATTACTTCTACGCTCCATAAAGGCAACATCATGCCATACACCATTACTCATTTTGGCAATTTTTTCTCTTATGCCAACCAGCTTAAATCCACATTTCTTATGCAGCTCTATACTTGCAGTGTTTTCTCTTATAATACCTGATTGCAATGTCCAAAATCCATTTTCTTCTGATTTTTTAATCAAATTATTAAGGAGGCCTTTCCCTATTCCTAATCCTCTATAATTTTCTCCAATATATATACTAACCTCTGCAACTCCTGCATAGACACATCTACTTGATGTGGGGCTTAATGCAACCCAACCCAATACATTCTTTTCTACTGAGAGTGCTACTAATCTACAGGAAGTAATATGTCCATTATTCCAATTTTCAAAGGTTGGAACTTCTGTCTGAAATGTTGCCTTACCTGTATTAATGCCCTCTAGATATATCTTTGCTACTTGTTCCCAGTCCGATTCCTTCATTTCATCAATTTTATAATCCATCTTTCTCTCCCCCAACTACTTACCCGATGACTACCCGCTCTAATACTCCTATCACACTCTGTGAAAGCCATTCACACAAAATTTCTGAAATTTTCGTTTTACCTAAAGTTGGAGTAAAGAGCGGCTACGTCCCTGGATAACGATCTCTAAGCATCATGTGGAATAAAACCCTCCACCTAATGCCAAGAGCTCTGTTTATATGCCTTAACATGTGCTCCTGCAAAAGCTCCATCAAGAAGCTCTGAATCTATCTTACTATATACATCTTCCAAATTCTTCTGTTTTGCAATATCCTCTATTATTTCTTTGGTGTATATATTAACTGGAGTAATTTCAATATCCTTAAATCCAACATTTTCAAGTATTTTTTTATACTCATTAACTTCCAAAGCACCAGCAATGCATCCAACCCACATTTCAACACTTTTCTTTATATCCTCAGGAATATCTTTAAGAACCACAACATCAGCGATTGCTAACCTTCCGCCATTTTTCAATACTCTATATGCTTCTTTTAATGCATCTTCTTTACTCTCACAAAGATTTATTACACAATTTGATGTAATAACATCTACACTTTCATTTTTAAGAGGAATGTCTTCAATATATCCCTTAATAAACTCTACATTTTTCACTTCCATTTTATCTTTATTTTTATTTGCCAATTCAAGCATTTCATCTGTCATATCAAGACCGTATACTTTTCCACTTTCACCTACATACTTTGATGAAATAAATACATCTATTCCGCCGCCGCTTCCTAAGTCCAATACCACCTCTCCCTTTTGAGGATTTGCAAGTACAATAGGGTTTGCACATCCTAGTGATGCATTAATAGCTTCCTCTGGTAATCCTTCTATATAATCTTTTGTATAAAGATTTGAGTTAATTGCAGCATCATCTCCACAGCATGAGCTGCCGCACCCACAAGTAACTTTAGTTTCAGCATTTACTTTTTTAGCTATACCTCCGTAATAGGCTTTAACTTGTCCCTTAATATTATTTTTCATAATTAAATTCCCCCTAACAACATTTATTTTCACTTACAGCTTTAATTAGAAGCTTTAAGCTATCAAGCACTTGATCCCTTTTATTTTCTGGAATAGAATTAAAAATGGCATTAAAATACTGTTTCATTCCTTCTTCAATATTTTTAAATATCTTTATTCCTTCATCAGTTAGCTTTATGGTTACATACCGTCTATCTTCTGGATGTAATTTTCTAACCACTAAAGCATTTTCTACAAGATTATTTATGGTTCTGCTCATTGTACTTTTATCTAAGGTTAATATTTCAGCAAGCTCATTTAAAGAAATTTCTTGTGCTCTTCCAATCTCCACAATAGCATGACATTGTGAAATTGTTACACCACAGCAGGTTGCATCCCCTTTCTCCAATATTCCCAGGTTTCTTACCAATATTCTAATCAGTTCACGCAAATAACTACTTTCCTGGCTTTCCATTTAATCACCTCGATTTAATTGTAATGCAAAACTGTTGTATATTGCAACTGTTTTTTTAATTTACTTAATAGATTTTTTCTATGTATTAGAAAAGCACTAAATATTTATGCATAAATATTTATATTAATTCTATATAAAACTACAACAATTTTTAAATATATAAGCTGCAATAAATTATATTCATTATCAATGAATCTTACTTGAAGGGAGTTTGTTGTACTCCCTTCAAGTTTAGATGAATTATCCAGTGACGTGTCGCTGTTATCTCCATCTTCTAAAGATGGAATATTACAGCGACTAGTCATCGGATAAAATATCTATTCTATTCAAATTACTTCTATACCACTACTACCTGTCATTAATTAAATCTACAATTTTAATTGCAGCTTGTTTAAGATAATTTTATCCCATGAACCAATTTAAATTAAAATTTAAAATGATTTATTGCATATTTATAAATTTAATTGTATAATAATGCATATAATATATTATAAATTTATCCAATAACAGGAATACAAACTCCCACTAAATAAAATTCATTGATGAAAGGTGTTGATATATTTATGAAACAAATAAACATAAATTATACTAATAATCTTATAAGCCAAAATAAGAATTCAATATTGTTTACTACAAATCGTCCAAACATCGTAATGGAACATGGAAAAGGTATGTACCTATTGGACACTGAAGGAAAATGTTATCTTGACTTTATAGGGGGCTGGGCTGTGAATTGTCTTGGACATTGTCCTGATATTATTAATGATGCTATTATAAAACAGGCTAAAACACTAATAAATGCCAGTCCTTCTTTTTATAATAAACCCATGCTTCAATTTGCAAAGCTGCTTACTGATAATTCCTGCTTTGACAGAGTATTTTTTTCCAATAGTGGCTCTGAAGCAAACGAAGGTGCTATTAAGCTTGCAAGAAAATATGGTGAAAAATTTCTTGACGGTGCCTATGAAATAATTACTATGATTAACAGTTTTCATGGAAGAACACTTGCTACAATGTCTGCAACAGGGAAAAAAGTCTGGGAGAATTTATATGAACCAAAGGTTCCAGGCTTTAAACACGTACCACTAAATGATATTGATGCACTAAAAGCTTCTATAACTTCAAAAACCTGTGCAATTATGCTGGAGCCTATTCAAGGTGAAGGTGGAGTTAATAAAGCAGATAAAGTTTATATTGAAACCATAAGCAATATATGCAAAGAACATGGAATACTACTTATTTTTGATGAAGTTCAAACAGGCATCGGCAGAACTGGTAAATTATTTGCTTATGAGCACTATGGAATTGAACCTGACATAATGACACTTGCTAAAGGTATAGGTGGAGGCTATCCACTATCGGCATTATTGACTAAAGAAAAGTTAAATATATTTGAACCTGGTGATCAAGGTGGAACTTATTCAGCTCAACCCTTAGGAATGGCTGTAGGAATGGCTGTGGTAGAAGAAGTTATTAACAAAAAACTATTCATTAATGCCGAAATACAAGGAAATTATATATTAAAAAAATTACGTGAATTAAAAGATAAGTATAAATTGAAAAATATACGTGGTAATGGACTTCTCATTGCATTCGATCTTCCATGTGACAAGGGTACTGAAATTGTAGATAAATGTTTGCATGAAGGCTTAATTTTAAATTCACCAAGACCTTCAATTATTCGTTTAATGCCCCCTCTAATAGTAACTGAAAAAGATACTGATAATATGATTAATATTTTAACTAAAGTTTTAGATTTAACTCTTTAAGTATATTACTAATTAAATGATTTTTTACATTTAAAAATAAAACCACCAATTAGCTATATATATATAAACTAATTGGTGGTTAAGCAACTCCTAACTCATTTGAACAATCTGATTCTATTTGAATATCCATCACCCTTTTTTAGTTATTTTTTTATAATGTGCATTACACTATAAAAATTTACTATTTTTACTTTCTTTAAATACAATCTTCTTCGATATATTATATATTGATTAATAAAATAATTAAGTTAATATAGTGTACTAATCTATACATATGTCTTTACAATTATATTTACCTGTTTTCTTTAACATTTATAAATATTATTCTATACTCCTGCATTAAGGTATCTTAAATAAATAACTAATATTATGCTAGGCTGTTTCATATTCTACCTTTCAATAGAATCTTCTGATAAGATTATTATCAGCGTTTCTATTTTATTGTATTATACTAAAAATATCCTTTACATCTTTTATTACGTATTTACTTTTAGATTCCTCAATCAGATTCTCTATATCTGACTTCTGCATTTACTATAGTCAAACATTGCTAAATGTTTTTCTAGTTTTTCTGAACATTTTCTTAAATCAAACGTTCATAGCATTTTCCAGTAATCTTCTCACAGTTTACATCTATAGATATTTAATTATATCTACTTTTGTTTTACTTATAAGCTTCCTACTATTAAGTGCTTTTAGATTTACTAACTCTTTAAACTATCTTATTACTTTTTAGTTTTCTTTATGAGTTAGGGTTGCTATAAAGAAGTTTTTAATCTTCTTTATACTTTTATTGTAATGTAAACGTTTATATTTGTCAACTGCTTTTTACACTAATTTTTAAATATCATCCACATGAACAATAAATTTATCCAGTTTATAGCTAGAATACTCTAATCTTTTCCATTTATAATCATTTCAGCAAATTTTTGTGGCAGCCCACTTTCTTCAATGGACTCTGCAACTATTTGAAAATCATAAGGAACATTTACAATCTCAACTTCTACATTAGCTTAAAGTCACTACAAAAACTTTTTAATTCAGTTTTGTAGTGACTTTATGGCTTTAGTTAATTAATTCTAATAACTCTTTACCTTTTACTTCTTTAGCTTTCCATTTAACCACTGCAAAATTACCCTTAGAAATTTGATTTACTTTATTTATCCAAGTTATCTCATTGTTTGCTTTCACCTTGAGAATGTCATTAGTAGTATCAGTTGCAAAAAGACTAGAATTAATAATCCACCACTTATTGTTGATTCCAGCTCTCTTTAAATCCGCTTCCAATCTCATAGCTTCATATACCGGGGTGGCTTCAGCTAAAGTTACAATAATAACCTCTGTTTCATTGGCATTTTTAAGCTTTGGTAAAAGCTTTTTAACTGATTCTGGTGTATCTCCTTGTGAACGTTGTATTTCTTTATTATAGCTTTGTGTAGAGTCCAGCAATAATAGTGTATGACCAGTTGGTGCAGTATCTATAACCACAACTTCATTTTCAGATCTTTCAACTATTTCTGCAAAAGCTCTAAATACAGCAATTTCCTGAGTACAAGGCGATCTTAAATCTTCCTCTATATAAGCTATATCTTCTTTACTCATAGTTTCCTTTGCTTTTGTCAAAACTTCCTCTTTATACTTCTCCAGCTCCTTCTTTTCATCCACATGACTTAAAGTAATACCATAGCTGTCATCTAAAACAAATTTCAAGTGTGCTGCTGGATCTGTAGTAGTTAAATGTACCTTTTTACCTTTTTCAGCAAGACCTAAAGCAATAGCTGCTGCTATGGTGGTTTTACCAACGCCGCCTTTTCCCATGGTGAAAATCACTTTTTTCTCTGAAGCATATAAATCATCAATAACCTCTTTGAGCTTTAGAACCTTATCAGTACCAAGAGTATCTTTACTATATTTAATATTGTCATTCTTTAAAAAAGCTCTTACATTTTCAAGCCCTGTTATATTATAAGGTCTTAATGGAATTTCATAAATTTGTAATTTACTTAAATGTGCTGGAATATCCTTTAAAGCTTTTTGTTGTTTTATAAAAATTGCCTTTGAAAGATGGTCATCATAATTTTTAAGTACTCCATTAATAACTAATATCTGATTATTTACACCTATATCCTGAAGTTCTTTAGATGCCCTTTCAGCTTCCTTTAAAGGTGATGATTCAGGACGAGATACCAGTATAAGTGTAGTTTTTTCTTTATCTGATAAATTACTAACAGCATTTTTATAAACTTCTTTTTTATCTTCAAGGCCTGAAAGCTGCCCTAAACAGGATGCCCCGTGTGTACTCTCACTAATAAAATTACTCCAGGCAGAAGGAAGCTGAAGCATTCTTAAGGTATGGCCTGTTGGCGCTGTATCAAATATAATATGATCATACTCCTCAGCTGCTTTTTCATCGGTTATAAAAGTTGAGAATTCATTAAATGCAGCAATCTCAACGGTACATGAACCAGAAAGCTGTTCCTCCATATTTTTCAAGACTACTTCTGGCAGTTTTCCACGATAAGGCCCTATTACACTTTCTCTGTACTCAGCGGCAGCTTTTTCCGGCTCAAAATTTGCAACTACTAAATTGGGAACCTCTTTTATAGATATCCCTTTATTGTTTAGCTCAGTGTTAAAAACATCTTGCAGATTGGAAGCTGGATCAGTACTTATAAGCATGATTTTCTTACCTTCATCCGCCAAAGCTACTGCTGTTGCACAAGCTGTTGAAGTCTTACCGACTCCGCCTTTTCCAGTAAAAAACAAGTATTTTGTTAAATTAATATTATCTATATCAAAGCTTTTAGACATTTAAACACCTCTTTTCCCTTTTAGCAGCATCCATCATTACATCCACAATCATTTGGTTTTTTAATCTTTATCTTAGCTTTTAAATAATCCTCTGTAATTTCAAGGAATTCACAGAACTCTTCATTAGTAGGATAAGCTTTAGTTTTTACTACTGCACCGTCAACCATGGTAACTGGAAGTACATCTACTCCATCACTATTTAATATTTCATTTATGATTTTATTATCAACAAATATTTGTGCATTATTAGTAAGATTATATCTTTCTATAAATATACCTTTATTTTTTAAATTGTTTATCACAGTAGAAATTCTCAGTAACTCTGGATTCACAGATGGTCCGCATACTCCTGTTGAACAACACATAGCCGGTTCAAAAATAATCATTTTTTTCATAATCATTCACTCCTTGTCTTTTAGGCATCTGAAAATAAATAACAAGTTAAAGATGCCTTATTTGCATTCGCATTTAGTTTTATCTTTACAGATACATTCATCTGTATCCGTTATAAGATTCATAAGAAACAGCATTAATTTATTACAGTAAGCAACATTTAATGAATAATAACTCCATAAACCATCTTTTCTACAATTAACAATCCCACATTCCATTAAAACCTTCATATGGTGGGAAAGTGTAGGCTGAGTAAAGTCAAAATATTCCAATATATCACAGGCACACTTTTCACCACAGGACAGTATATCAATTATTTGTAATCTATTAGAATCAGCTAATGCTTTAATAACTTTAGAGTTTTCTGCATAATTTAATCGCATTCAATCACCTCTTACATAGATAATTATCTATACACATAATATAGACCAATATCTATGTATTGTCAATATAATCTATTTATATTGACAATACTTAATTATTATATTTATTATTCTCTATATATATTATAGTATTCATATTTTTCTTTTATTGCCATTAATTATTTATCTATAATCCGTAATTTGAAACTCATAAAAAAATTACAGCAGTTATAGGTAATTAAGTTTGATTATTTATAATTTATATTATATAATTAATATGGATTATTATGGTATCATCAATAGATTCTTACAGGATCATAAGGTTAAATTATAAGATTGGAAAGTTTATGGGAAAATTTAAACACATGGAGAAACTATAGGCTTTTTTTCATTTAATTAATCTTTTCTAATTACCTAAGTTTCGTACAAACGAAACATTAGCAATTTCCATAAAATAGTTTCCAAAAAATAAATAGTGGATAATACCGAGCCTTAAAGTATAATTTTCTTACCAACAAAAATCAAGAAAGGCA